>Ga0265293_10000047_pt1 | contig 253302 bp, 181 predicted proteins | sample Munlanlewell138R_FD_192505 | JGI IMG/M metagenome (GOLD analysis project Ga0265293, IMG submission 192505) | Leachate microbial communities from a municipal landfill in Southern Ontario, Canada - Leachate well 138R | ecosystem: Engineered > Solid waste > Landfill > Unclassified | place...
GCCGTGTACAATGCTTACAATAGGCATAATCCCTACACCTATGTGTTTACGCACGATACCAAGCAGGAAAGCTTTCTCGTTCCAGGAGTTGATTTTAGGAACAGAGAACCTTTCTCTCTTTACCAAACAAGTTTCTTTCCAATTCTTCCAACCGTTTCGTACAAGGTCTTTTTTGATGATATAAAAGCTTTCCGTAAGCTAAAATCAAAAAGAAAGCAGGAGCGAAAAGAACAAAGAAAGAAGCAAGGGAGAGCGAGAAGCTGGTTGTATTTTGATGAGTAAAGAGGGCATTTAATAATAATTTTTCTCAATTTACTCACGGGGCAAGTACAACTATGAGAAAGAGCCCAAATCAAGTTTATGTCGCCCGCAGAATATCACAAACACCCAGCAGCAAACATAAACTGCAAATGCTTAATCTTACATGTATTATACTACGCCCCCGCCAACCCAAGACGCCCGATTAAAGCCAAGTTAGGCAGCGGTTGCACTGCCGTCGCTCTATTCTAGCAGGTTCTGCGTGCGATTACTTTCGCCAGGTTTAATACAAAAAAGGTTACTGTGCTGCGGGGTATGGATATCTACATGCTGTTTATGAGCGTATCCCAACAAAGAGCAATCAGGTAAATACCCAACGGTTGTGCATTATGAGCTTATATCATAAAAAAAGCGTGGCACAAACCACGCTTCGCTTTTTATACTTTACACAAACCTTACTGCTGGTTACCACAGTACATTTTTAGCATTGGCTCTGCTGGCTGATACTTCAGCTCAACCGCACGCCTAAAATCGTTGCAGGCTCCTTCGGAATCGTTCACGTTCATTCGCGAAATACCTCTATTATAGTATGCTTCGGCATTCCTGCTGTCTCTGCTTATAATATAGTCGTAATCGGGTAATGCTTCTTTATGGTTGCCAAGTATGGCTTTTGATACTGCCCTGTTATAGTAGGCTTGTGCATACTCCTTATCAAGCTCTATTACCTTGTTGAAATCGGTAATTGACCCTTTATAATCTGCCGATAAAGCCTTGGCAATTCCACGGCCGAAGTAAGCCTTTTTAAAATTGGGATTTAGCTCTATGGCTTTGCTAAAATCGGTTTTTGCTTTGCTATGCTCCCCTTTTTTTAGGTATGCTCCACCCCTAGCGCTGTATGCTAATTCGTAAGCCTTATCTATTGCCACCACCTTATTGAAAAGGGCAATAGCCTCGTCAACCTTATTCAAATTATACTTTGCCTGTCCTAGCTGATAAAAAGTTTCCTTATCGTTACTGTCTATTTCATTAGCACGGGTTAGGTCGCTCTCGGCGCCCTCAAAATCTTGTATTTTAAGCTTGAAAATACCACGCTGTTTATACGCATCGGCAGGGGCATCGGCACCCTCAATCATCTTATCATAATCGGCTATGGCACCCATAAAATCATCTAAATTTCCACGGGTTTCGCCCCTACTGTAAAAGGCTTCAAGGTTCGAGCCATCTAGCTCAATACTGTAGTTGTAATCGGCCACCGCTTGGTCGTATTTATTTTGAGAAGCGTAAAGTAAACCGCGCTGGTAATATGCGTGTGCGCTTGAGTCGTTTAGACTAATTGCTTTGTTTATATCGGCAAAAGCATTCTCATAAATTTTCAATTTTCTACTGGATATGCCTCGGTATAAGTAGTAGTCGGAGATATTTGGATTAATCTCTATGGCAGCAGTAAAATCGATTATTGCACTGGTATCATTGCCAATTGAGGTGTAAGACTTTCCCCTTGCAAAGAAGTAATGGTCAAAGGTACTTTTAATTTTAAGTGCTTTTGAAAACTCGGCAATGGCCTGCTCAAACTCTAACGAATCGGCTAGTACCAATCCCTTTTGATACGATTTTTCGGCAATGTAAGGTCGGAGGCTAAAATAGGCAGCCCCACCCAAAACAAGTAAAACGATTATAGCTATAACTATCTTTTTCATAAGCCTTTTATAATTAGTTATGAGTACAAAAGTACATCTTTAAAATCAAGAACAATACAAAAAACTTAAAACGTAAAAACCTTTTGATTTGTTCCTCATAAACTTACACATAGTAATGTTTTTGTAGGACTAACGGGTGATTTGTCAACGTATAGAACAGCTAACGCACCACCCTAGCTAGGCACTTCGCTGTTAATAAATACCAATTTTTTAACTTCTGAAAACATTTAACCATTGGTTGTTAAAAGCTACTTATAGCGAACGTCTTACAGAAAAGTTTGTGAACTAATATTGGGTTGTTATCGCAATAAAAAAAGGCTGCCTGCAGGCAACCTTTTTTATTTTTAGTAAGCCATCTTGGCTTTATAATTTACGAACCTGTATGCTGTTTAGGTTTTGGTCCATCCAAACCGAATAGAGGTTTCTAAACGCTTCGTACTGGTTAACAGGTATAATACGCTGATTTACAACCAAACTACGGTTAATTAACAACTCCTCATTGTTTAGCGTGTAGCTAACCGATACCTTGCCCGCCTCGTTCTCTACAACTTCGTTATGCTCTGGCGAAACAAATTCAAAACCTGGCTCAAGCTTTATGGTGAACTGGTATGTTTCATCCAGCGCGTTAGGAAGTTCAAGTCGTGTAACACGCTCGGTTGCCAGCTCGTGCAAATTTGCCGAAGCCAACCCTTGCGTAATACGAGGAAACGAGTATGATATATAATCGCCTGCCTGCAGTGTGTTAAGCGCTTTCGATGTAACGGTAATAACCGTTAAGTCCTCGGTATCGGTATTCTCAGTGGTTACAAGTTGCGAATTAGGAATGTTGGTAAGTAAGCCTTTGGCCTTTGCGTAATCACTTAGGGCTAAAGTTCCATCAACAATAACGCCCTTGCTGGTAAGGTTTAACTCCGCCTTAAATTCGGCAGTTTGTTTGGCTGGTTCTGCGATATTAAAATCGAGGGTGGAGATGTCCTCGTTTGTTGATACAATAACCATTGAGGTGGGCACTTGGCCACGATTACTGAGAACGTCGAGATACTTTGCTTCACCCTCAACATCAACCTTTACCAAATATTTTTCGAAAGCTGCAGGGCAACCAACCGTTTTATCAAGATAAATAGGGTATGCAGCCATAGCCACGTTGGCATTGAGTCCAATATGTTTTAGCATTGAGGCAAGCAGAATGGCTTTTTCGGCTTCGGTTCCGCCATTACTAGCCCAAACCTCGGCAGGACTACGAAATTGATAGCCGCAGTATGCAGGTTCAACCCAGTAGCTATTCATACTTCCCACTACGTAGCTTCTAATGGCTTCCACATCGGCACAGGTTTTCGATTTGCCTTGCAGAAATTCTTTCATCGAGTCGTCAGGCGAAAATTCTTTGGTTAGAGCTTCGCTCAGAATACCATTGCCCTCAGCTAAATCGACATTGCTAAACACAAGAGTTTGGTAATCGGCCAATCCCTCAACCTGATGACTTTCGTTGGAAAGGGCTTTTAGCTCGCTTGCCTTCCAAGTGTATACATCAAAATCGCCTTTGGTTACTTTGTTCGTTTTAATATTATCTGACTGATTAGTTACAAAGTAGTTCAGATTTTCGCCCTTAGGAACCCTAACAACTATTTCTAGCTCCTTAACTGGTGATGATTCGTTTAAAAGAATTTTTTGAGCGAAGAATGGCGAAACGCCAGCATCGGAATGTAGGGTGTAATCGAACTCTACCACAGCGCCAATTTCAAGTCCCACGTGCGTAATTACCATTTCGCGCAGGTGATTATAAGCTGGAGCATTGGCTGCCTGAAAAGGCAGAACCAGGTTAAACGCATTCTCGGGAGATTGCACCATTTTGCCATCGGCCATTTTGGTTTCGGACTTATTAATGGTAAGAACTTGGTTATTAGGATTGTATATTACAAATGATTCGCCATAGTACCTGTGGAATGACTGGTACGTATTGTAAGCCCTCTGGTGATAGTAGTGATAATCGGTGGAACCATCGGTATTTAGAGTGTACTCGTGAACCTGTTTTAAGAGTACCGAATCGGCATTTTTTTGCTCCTCAGTAAGAGGCTTTGTGCAGGATACAGCCAAAAGTATAAGCAGTCCCGCTAAATATTTTAGATTGTTCATATCAATTAAAATTTAAGAATTACTGGTTGTGAAGCGAACTCATTTTGATACTTTACTGCATCGCGGAACGATGGCCAGTCCTCGGGATTGTAAACTCGTTTTTTAAGTGTAACTGTTTGAGTGAACTTTAGGGCATTGCCATTGAGGGAGTACGACGATACAAAATCGGCACCTGTTCCTGTTATGTTTTTTGCCTCTGGACTGTATGCTATGGTCATATTCTCGGGTAGTGTAATAGTCTCATTCAGCTCAATAAGTTTTGAGCAGCCATCGGAAAACTGATATGTGCGACTTTCAATTTCTGTTGGAAAATTTAGATGGCTATGCCTGCTACCGAATAGGTTGGCAGCTACAATGGGGGTGAAAATAATTTCGTTCCCCGTAACCACAGCAAAATTTGGAATCCGATACTTTACCGTAATCAGCACAGGCTGTTTTAGGTACTCGTAGGGGTCGGTTTGGGTAACCTCAACAATTTCAATTCGGGGAGAAATTTTTACCAATTCGCGCTCCAAATTAGCTTTCCAATCGGCTTTGGCGCTGCGGGTAAATAGTCCTCGTACCGAAGCATCCGATTGACCCTCGGCTGTTAGGCTGAATTCACCAGTAATTGAGCCATCCTTATGAATTTCGGATGTTCCGTTAATTCTAAAGTAGTGGTTCTCGGGTGCGGAAATTGGTGTCTCCATTAGGTCGGCACCTTCAGGAAGTCCCATAAGATACCCTTGCTGCTGCTCGCGGCTGCTCCACTCCTCACGTACAAAAGGCACCCAAGTTGGGTCAAGTAGCATATACTCCCCATTTTTGCGTTTTACAACCGTTACCGAGTGGTTAAACTGGTCGGCAGGAATTCGGTCAATTCGCGACCCAGCCATGGTCATGGCTGCGTATGACTGGAAACCAGCCGAGCGAAGCATGGCAACCAGCATACCCGCTTTATCTTTACAAACTCCGCAACGGTCGTAGAAATTCATTTCGGCATTATGCAGAGTAAACCCTTCGCCTTTTCCCATTGATAAGCCACTATACCTCATTTCATCGGCAACCCAATGGTTAAGGAGTGAAATAGAATCGAGCTCGGTTTTGGCGTTCACTAATATTTCTTTCACTTTCTTATCAACCTCTGGAGTGGGAATAAAGCTGCCATAATCCTCATTTACACCGTAAAACCATTTTGATTTTGCGTACCAATCGGGACTAGTGGATAGTAGAAGTTTTGGAGCAACATCGGAGAGGGCAACCATTCGTGGCTCACGTTGCATGGGTAGAATATTTTTTACCGAAAAGGTGTAACTAACCTTTCCGTTTTGTTCAACTATACGCTCAGCGGCCTTACCATTGTACACTTTGTACTGTAGATTTTTGTCCTTATCAATTGATATTCCGTACACTTTTTCTAAAACTGGAATGGGACCAAAAAATTCAACAATATCATAGTAATGCCCGCGCATTGGTGGTATGTAATAGTCGTCGCTAAGCTCCTCCTGATAAAGAAGAGCGTAAGAAAATCCTTTCTTAAAGTACTTTACCTCAATACCATCACCTGGTTCAAGCCTTCCCACATCAATCATTTTTTGACGTGCGCCCCAGTATATTGATCTAGCTGGAGCAGGATAATCGTGAACCCTATCCTGCGGTAAATTTTCAACGGTACCATTCTTCCGAACAATACGAGCGCTCTCAATTCTAACAAAAGCGGTAAGTGGGTCGTAGTCGAACTTAAGCACCGCCAATTGCTTGGCGCCATCGGCAGTTAGCACCTTGTAAAGGAGCGAGTTATTGTAGTAGCTTAGTCCTGTTTCCTGTACATCAACATGGGTACTGTCGTACACCAGCATGTAGGCCGAGCTTGGGAAATTTTTTGAATCCCCTGCCCTTCGCAGCAAATCGACGCTCTGCTGAGCTTTTATGCCAAAACCAAAGAGGGTAAGGCATAGGAACAATGTTAGTTTTAAGCGCATTGGTTAATAATTTAGAGTTTATAAATCGGGAATTGAATAAATAGTTAGACTTAAAAAGTTGAAAATGGTTGAATATGTTTTTTTATATCTTTTAAAAGGAACAAATGGAGCACTCATTGAGCTGTTACTTGCATACGTGTTGTGGTTATTAATATGAATGCTTCTTTCAAAAAGCGAACTAAAAAAATCTTTTCAACTAGCAATTTGCAATTTAAGTATTTTTCTGGGTTTATGAACAAAAGTGACTGCACTCTACTTCAAATAGTTACAAATCAGTTTTAATGACGGGTTATCATCTTCAATATAAACAGCTATTAACTAGTACTTCGATTGATTAGCACCATTTTCAATAGCAGCATTCCATATAAACAACTCTATGCACTTTAAATTAGAAGTTATACAGCTTTGCGAGAAAAATGATAAATTACCCAAAATATCAATATAAAGCTGAAGTTAAATTACTACTTTTGCTATGAGTGGTATAGTATTATGTATTCTGCATACAGTGTTGTTTAGCTATCAAGATGTAACCTACTATTCAATTATAGCCGTCGCCTTTGACTAATCTTCGACTTCGCTAAGGGCCGGCTGCTCAGGATAGGATACTCAGGGTAACGGTCAGGCTGAGCGAAGTCGAAGCCTACAACCTTAACTAAAGGCCATTAAATCTTTATTTGCACTATAAAGCTAAACCATAGCAGCAAACCCTCGACAACGAAAATATGCACGAAATAGAATTTCTTAAAGTCATAGTCGTCATATTTGCCCTGGCAAGTCTGGTAATTTTCATATTCAACAAATTGAAACTACCATCGGTTGTTGGGTTCCTCCTAACCGGAATTATTGCAGGTCCATACGCCCTCGGTCTGATTTCAAATATCGGCATTATCGATGTGCTAGCCGAAATTGGAGTTATTCTGCTGCTGTTCATCATTGGTATGGAGTTTTCAATAAAGAAGCTAATGAAAATTCGCAATATTGTTTTCATAGGCGGAATACTGCAGGTGGGCATCACTATTTTGGTTGTTGTGGGGATACTACACTTCTTTACCCACGTTCCTTACAATCAGGCAGTTTTTGTGGGTTTCTTAGTCGCCCTAAGCAGTACTGCCATTATTCTGAAAGTGCTGCAAGAGAGGGATTAGGTGGAAACACACCACGGTAAAGTTAGCCTAGGAATTCTGATATTTCAAGATTTAATCATCGTACCAATGATGCTTTTCATCCCCTTTCTATCTGGGGAAAGCAGCAGTGTGGGTAGTGAACTCCTGTTTTTGTTAGTTAAATCGATAACCCTGCTGGGTGTAACATTTGTGTTTGCACGGTGGGTAATTCCTTACGTATTGCACAAAATAGCTATTAGCAATAGTCAGGAACTCTTTTTAATTGCAATTATTGTTATCGGGTTTGCCATTGCTAGCTTCTCCGCGTGGTTGGGGCTCTCTTTGGCATTGGGTGCTTTTTTGGCAGGGTTGGCCATTTCCGAATCATCATACAGCTACCAAGCCATTGGAAACATAATTCCCTTTCGCGATGTTTTTGCCAGCTTCTTTTTTGTATCCATCGGTATGCTGCTAGATGTGAATTTCTTTATCGCCAACTGGATCACCATTGTAACTATCACCATCATTCTGATTACCCTGAAATCCATTATAATTGGCGTAGTAAGCTTTGTGCTGGGATATCCTTTCCGAATTGCCTTTAGGTCGGGACTTATTCTTTCTCAAATAGGCGAATTCTCTTTTATCTTGGCCAAAATGGGGTTGTCAAAACAGCTAATCGACAACCACTTCTACCAAATATTTCTTGCCGTGGCCATACTTAGTATGAGTGTCACACCCATCTTTATCATTTTCTCGAAACCAATCACTTCCTTTTTCGAAAAATTGCCAATGCCTCTAATCATAAGGAATGGATTGAAAAAACTGCCAAAAAAACATATACCCGAATTAAGTGGGCACACCATTTTGGTGGGAACATCACAATATACAAGCTTAATGAGATCTATGGAGCTGGCCAATATTCCGTTTGTGGTTATTGATACCGATGCCGACCTAGTGCGCGATATGCAAAAACAGGGCATAAATGCCGTGTATGGCGATGCACAATACAAATCGGTTCTGGAGGAAGCCTCGGTGAAAGATGCCAGTAGTATGCTTTTGTATATTGAAGGAACAAGCCATAAAGCCACAATCATAAAAGCGGCTAAAACGTTAAACCCTAAGCTGCATACGGTTGTAAGAACTCGCTATATCGATGATTTAGAGTATCTATACGAGGTGGGTGCCGACGATGTTATTCCCATTGAATTTGAGGCTTTTCTTGAGATGTTTTCCCGAGCACTGAATCATTATTTAATTCCTAGCACTGAGATAGAACGATTGCTCGCCAAGATTCGCGCCAATGGATATAAAGCATTTAGAAGTAATGGCGAAAAAGGGAAAGTCGAAAAATTAAGTATTCCCGATTTTGAGATTAACACTATGACAATCCAAAAGGACTCTGTGGCATACAATAAAAGCATAAAGGAGCTAGACCTTAGAAATAAAACAGGCATTAGCATTTTGGCCGTCAAACGACAGGATGAAGTACACTCAAACCCAAGCGCCGATTTTGTGCTAAAAGAACACGATATTATCTACACCCTTGGCGATCATTACAACGCTACGTGTTTAAATGAGATATTTAAACATAGTGAATAGCGTAGATGAAAAGCTAATGCCTGCGTTTTATCTGCTCGGATAGTAGAATAATATTCTCTTTCAACTAATAGTACACTGCCAATTGTATTGCTTTCCTGTTTCATTTAGTAGCTTTGCAATAGATTAAAACGATAAAATTTTGAGATACTTTGTACACTGTGGATACAACGGCTATAATTACAGAGGATGGCAACGACAACCTAAGGTTATTACAATTCAGGAAGTATTTGAGCAATCCTTTTTAGCTGTTTTTAAAACGCCAATAAACTGCATTGGCTGTGGTCGTACCGATGCAATGGTACACGCTGCACAGTATTTTTTTCATTTCGATTACTACGAAGAGCTACCTACCGACCTGATGTTTAAGCTAAACAAAGTACTTCCCGTAGATATTGCCATCTTCGAAATTATTCCTGTCGATGGTTACCCGAGCGCCCAGTTAAGTGCAACCTTGCGCACATACAAGTACTTTATTCACACCTACAAGGATCCGTTTTTGAGTGCGCAAAGTTCGTATTACCCACTGCCCAATCTGAATATTGATAAAATGCAGCAAGCCGCTGCCCTACTTCTAAAGTACGACGATTACACGGCATTTTGCCGTAGTCCGCTTAAAGTTGAAAATAGTATTTGCAAAATTACGGTTGCCCAGCTCCTTGTAAACCCCAAAGGCGATAAACTCCAGTTTCAAATTTCATCAAAGCATTTTTTACGGAGTATGGTTAGGCTTATTGTTAAACGGTTAATTGACATTGGAACAGGTGAACTAAGTATGGATGAGTTTGAGTCGTACTTAGCGGAAACCACTAAGCCATTAAAAGATAAACCAGCTTACCCTCAAGGGCTTTACCTCTCTAAAATAGTATACCCCTTTCTCGATATTCCGCAACGACCGGACTTTAACGCAGTATTTTAATTCGTTAATCCGCTACCGCACGACTCTGTGGTGTGGAAGCGAAGAAAAGGAAAGTACGAAAGCCACACGATGCAACCGAACCGTTTTTTGGCGAGCTAATCGTGCGGCAGCAATGGGGTAAAACCCAATAGAAGTTAGCCTTCAAAAAAACCTTAGCTAAACGATATTGAATCATCCTAAATTAATAACACTTATTTTGTTACTTTGTAACCATTCGTTTTCTAAAGGCTAATTGTTTTCATATAAATATAATAATGAAAGTTTTACTCACAACCATAAATTCAAAGTACATACACCAAAATCTGGCAATTGGTATACTATACGAGCTAAATAAGGATTACGATGGACTATGCGTAACGGAATTTACCACAAAAACACCTTTTGCTGAAATTGCTGAGTACTGCAATGGTTTTGAGGTGGTAGCTTTTAGCTGCTACATTTGGAATATTGAACAAACCCTTGAGGCAGCAAGGCAAATAAAGCAGCTTAACCCCCAATGTAAAATACTACTTGGTGGGCCCGAGGTTTCGTACGAGTGGGACGATGTAATTGCTCTTTCTGAAGTTGATTTTATTATTGTTGATGAGGGCGAGATACCATTTGCTGCCTTCCTAAAGCACTACCCAAACCTTACACAAGTTCCTGGACTGATTTGGCAACAAAATGGTAAGGTTGTTTGCAATGATAATCCAGAGGTTTTCAATTTGGATAACCTAAAAGGTGTAAATCCTTACCTAAACATCCCTACCGATAAGCTAAAGTATAAGGTGTGCTACGTTGAAGCATCGCGTGGGTGCCCCAACAGGTGTAGTTTCTGCTTGGCTGGACTGCAGAATACTTTGCGCTATCTGCCCGAGGAGTACATTCGGAGCTCCCTTTTGTACCTTATGGAAAACGGAAAGGTTATTAAGTTCCTTGACCGAACATTTAATGCAAACCAATCCTTCGCAATATCTATTTTTCAGTTTATCATACAGCATCACAGGCCAGGTAACGTTTTTCAGTTTGAGATTAAGGCAGATAGCCTCCAAACGGAGTTCATTAAATTTGTTAGAACGCAAGTGCCCAAAGGTCTTTTTAGGTTCGAGATAGGTATTCAAACGCTTAATGCCAAGTCGAACAGCGAGGTGAAGCGCCGTCTAAACTTCGAAAATATCAAGACCTTTGTACAGCAAGTATCAGATCGGGTTGAGGTTCACCTTGACCTTATTGTTGGACTTCCACACGATTATTACGACGACATAAAATACAGTTTCGAAGAGGTATTTAAGCTCTTTGCACCCGAGCTACAGCTAGGTTTCCTGAAATTTCTAAAGGGAACACCAATACGCAGAGATTACAAAGAGCATAGCTACCATTTTCAACAGCGTCCGCCATATCAGGTTCTGGAGAGTAGCTACCTAAGCGCACATGAGTTGCACGAGATAGAGCAGGTAGAACATGCCTTGGATATTTACTGGAACAAGAAGCGCGCACTGCACACCCTTAGGTACGCTGCACTAAACCATTCAATTTTCGACTTTCTAAAGGGGTTGGGCACATACTGGAGCGAGCATGTTAGCAAGCGCAACATTGGATTAATTGGCGTTTACACCACCATTTACGATTATGCCTTACAGCAATATCCTGCTGATAATATACTGGTTGAGCTAATTGCCCTCGATTACTACCTTCAGCACAAAATAAAGCCCGCCACCCGATTTCTTCCCGAGATGGAGAAGGAACAGCGCCTTAAGGCCTTCAACGCGCTAAATCTTAATCACCATAAATACCGCTACGCAATGCACAACGTACAATTCGACGTGCAGCAACTACTCATCAATGGCGTTATTGTACCAAAATCCGATTTGCTGGTGGTTCAGTTTAGCGGGGTAGAGATGCCCACGGTTGTAGTATAGAATACCTTAATCCTTTGCTCGCTAACGGCTCCGTTCGGCTTAGGCTGTGTCTGCATACATACTTTATCAACAAAACTGCAAATTCTACAACCAACACAATTTACTTTTGCTTGGCACAGCCTAAGCCGAAACGCAATAAGAGTAAATCGGTATTTGGATAAGAATCAAAAAAAACTGAACATATATATAGTTTACTCCTTAGCGCATTAAAATTTTTCACCACCTTTACTCTACATCTGTTCGTTAGCGAACAGTCTGTGTTCGCTAGCGAACAAATATTAACACTCACAAAACAAGTCAACATACTGATTATAATACAACTACTGTTTTTGGTTTAAAGTTTGAAGAGAAAGTCACTATAATGTTTTACCGTTCATAACCAACAATGGTTACGGAACACCCTACGGCGAATGAAAATACAAATAGATAATCTTAGTAAAGTTTACGATAACGGAAAGCAAGCGCTATCTGGCGTTAATCTGGACATTGAAACTGGCGTTTTTGGTTTGCTTGGGCCTAACGGAGCGGGTAAGTCAACCTTAATGCGAATCCTCGTTACCCTAATGCTACCCACCAACGGCAATGTTTCGGTAAATGGTTTTGATTTGCTAAAAGATAGGGGAAAGGTTAGGCAAATGCTAGGCTACCTTCCTCAGGATTTTCGCTTCTTTAGCAAGCTAAAAACGTGGGAATTTCTTGACTACGCAGCGGGTCTATCTGGAATTAGTAATTCTAAAATTCGTTCGGCAAAGGTTGATGAATGGCTCGATAAGGTTGGACTTTTCGACGTGCGAGACCGCAGTGCCAGCAAGCTATCGGGCGGGATGAAACGCAGGCTGGGAATTGCACAAGCGCTAATTGGCGAACCAAAAATAGTTGTTGTTGACGAGCCAACCACAGGGCTCGACCCCGAGGAGCGAATTAGGTTTCGAAATATCCTCTCAGAACTTGCCCAGCGCGATGTTATAATTATCCTTTCAACCCACATTGTTGGCGATATTTCAAGTATGTGCCAAAACCTAGCGTTGCTTCACAATGGTAGGGTTGGTTTTAGCGGTTCGCCAGAGGAACTGATAGACCAAACCCGTGGTCATGTTTGGCAGGTAACCAGTACGGGTTTCGAGTATGAAATGTTAAAGGAGAAATACCCAGTTATCTCAACCATTCCCTCGGACGACGGATGGGAACTTCAGCTGGTTGGCGATGGGCTTAGCGCAAATAATGCCATTGCCATTGAACCCAACCTAGAGCACGCCTACGTTTATTTTATGGAGTACCTTGCAAATAAAAAAGAATTGTAATGCCCATGAGCACCCTACACACCATACATACCATAGCCAAATTCGAGCGTAAGGCCTTGCTGCGAAGCTGGTTCTTCCGGATTTTCGCCATCCTTTTCATAGTGGCTATTGGCATTTTTAATGTGGCCATGTTTATTGAGTCCAGCGGAGCACCATGGATGTACCGCACGCTTCCCGCATCTCTCCCCTATGCCAACCTTATCATTCTGAATCTAGGGCAAGCGATAGTTGCTGTTTTTTTAGCATCAGAATTTTTAAAGCAGGATAGAAAGAACGATTCCGTAGAGGTTATCTATGCCCGCTCTATGACCAACTTCCACTATATCCTCGGAAAAACGCTTGGTATACTAACCGTTTTTATTGTACTAAACTTTATTATACTCTTAATTGGAATGGGGTTCTCATTCCTAAGTAGCGACTCGGCCAAGGGAATTTCCGAATTCTTCCTCTACCCAATCCTAATTAGCATACCCACTCTCGTATTCATACTGGGCCTTTCGTTTTTTATAATGACGCTGATTCGCAATCAGGCTATTACGTTTATTCTAATTCTAGGATATATAGCCCTAACCGTGTTTTACCTAAGCGAAAAATTCTATCATCTTTTCGATTTTATTGCCTACAATGTTCCGCTTTTAAGTTCCACGTTTGGCGGGCTTCCCAATCTTTTCGAGCTAATTTTGCACAGGGGTATTTACCTGCTAGTTGGTATTGGGCTAATACTCATCACTGCATTCAAGCTGCAACGCCTGCCCCAGTCCACTCGTTTCAACTTTCTACCCTTAATATTAGCACTGCTTTTCCTGTTGGGAGCATTTTTTATGGGATATCAGTATATTGGTCTTAAAAAAGAGGTGCTTAACGAGAAAAAACAAATGGTACAGGTTAATAATAGGTACGCATTTAGGCCAAGGGTTAGTGTTGATAATTGCTCTATTGAACTTGAGCATTTGGGCAAGCGCATTAATGCCAAGGCAACCCTCAACATCTATAACAGGAACGAGCAAAAAATTGATACCCTGATTTTTAGTCTAAACCCTGCCCTGCAAATATCTAGTATTGAGATAAACGGAAAATCAACCGCATTTACACGCGAACTGCATCTAATAATAATTTCCGACATTGAATCGGTTTTACCTTCCACGAGCCGCCAAATGGTTTTTAGCTACTCTGGTACCATAAACGAGAACACCCACTTTCTGGACATCAACCCCGATGAGTATTCCGATTACCTAAACTTCGAACTTTTTAAGGCTAGAAAAAGGTTTGCCTACGTTACTCCTAGTTTTGTTTGCCTAACTAGCGAGTCACTTTGGTACCCTACTTCAGGCGTAACCTACGCCACAGCAAGGCCAGCATTTTACCAGTCCGACTTTTCAAACTTTTCACTAAAGGTAAAAACGTCCAAAGAGCTAACAGCCGTTTCGCAGGGTCGACAAGTTAAAACTGAAAAGGGTATTTTCGAGTTTACAAACGACTACCCGCTACCAAAAATAAGCCTGCTTATTGCCGATTATGTAAAGCACGAACTAACCGTTGACTCCATAGAGTTTTCACTGTATACCAAAACAGGTAACGGTTACTACCTAAAAGAGTTTGAAGGCTTTGCCGATACGCTACCCGCCATAATTCGAGAGCTTAGAACCGAGTATGAAACGTTGCTGGAACTGCCCTACGGATTTAACCGTTTTTCGCTTGCTGAAATTCCGATAAACTATGCATTGGATAAACATATTTGGTCGGCGGTGAGTGATGCCGTACAGCCCGAAATAATTTTTTACCCAGAACGAGGTGTTCTGATGGAGGAAACCGATTTTCTTTTTCAAAAGTCAAACTTTGAAAAAAGAATGAAAAAGAATAACGAGGAGCTTACGCCCATTGAGCTGCAAACAAGAATGTTTAAACAGGTTATTCGCAAAAACATAATGACACCGTCGAACGGATGGTACGAGTTTGGCAATATAGTAGACAAGTACACCTACTCATTAACCCCACAGTTTTACAGCTATATTACACAGATTAAGAGCCATAAATTCCCAATTTTTAACATCGCAATGGAGACCTACATTAGCGAGCGCAACCAAAATTATGCGCCCCGAGCGCAATGGTTCTTCGGCGGCATTTCACATAGCGATAAAATTTATCTCGAGCTAAAAGAGGCAAGCATTAACGACATAATTAGCAAGGGCAATCGCAAACTAGACAAAGAAGTTAATGTGTACAAACCACTAACCCTAAACGATGTTATTATGGCCAAAGGAAAACAACTTTTCTCGCTGCTTATTGCTCGTTTTGGCGAAAAACCATTCAATAACTTTATTAGCCAGTTTATAGAAAGCAATGCCCACAAAACTTTTTCGCTAAATGATTTGGACAAGGGAATACAAACTCGGTTTGGCTCCTCAATTACTGGTGAATTAAATAGTTGGTACTTGTCTACAACCCTACCTGGTTTTCTTGTTAATGATTTGAAAACCTACAAAGTACTCGATGGCGAGTACACTAAGTATCAGGTTAAGTTTATAATAGTAAACCCCGAGCCTGTTGATGGTGTTGTTGAGGTGATTGTTGACCTAGACAATAAGAGCAGCACCCGCAGTTTTACCGAAGAAAAGCCTAGGGAACCTGATTACTTCCATAGAATCCTCATACCTGCTCAATCGGCTAAGGAGGTGGGCATAATTTTCAATAGAGAGCCAAAAAAACTAAGAGTATTAACGGGTATCTCGGAAAATTTACCTAATACCCTCACATACGAACTAACAGATTTCGAAGAGGTGAAACGAGTAACTGTTCTCGACGGGGTAAAGAGTGCACCGTTTATCGATAACATATCAAAAAGCAACGAGTTTATAGTAGATAATGAGGACGAAGGATTTTCATTCTATCACCAAACTCAAGAGAGCTACCTAAAGTCGATAATCAAAAACAAGGAGAGTAGTAGGTATAAGTACACGGGCATACACTTTTGGAATCCATCCAGAGAGTGGGAGCCTGTTCTTCAATCGGGGTTTTACGGAAAGTATATTCAATCGGCATACTACACAGCCTCTGGCGATGGTAGTCGATATGCCCAATGGAAAGCCAACCTACCGCAAAGCGGATACTACGATGTTTACTGCCATAACGAAAAGATAAATATTGATTGGAATAGGAATGAGAGTAAGTCTAGCTACAACTACCGCATTTACCACGACGATGGAATTGAGGACATTACCCTATCCGATGAGGAGTTGGAAAAAGGATGGAACTATATGGGAACCTTCTATATTTCACCAGAGAATGCCACTGTTGAGCTAACCAATAAATCGAACGGTAGTATGGTTTATGCTGATGCAATTAAATGGGTTAAAAAATAGAAATGGCTGCGAATTTAATTTTTTTTGAATTCGTGCTAAACAAACGATAACACGCAATAAGTATGAAAATTGTCAAACTTTTTCTTGCCTTCGGAATAGTTAGCGGAGTACTGTTCCATTCAACTGCACAAAAGGTTATAACACTTGAAGAGGCTATGCAGTTTGCCCTTGAAAATAGCCCCGATATAAAGCAATCGCGCATTAGTATGGAGCAAAGCCGCGAGCTACTCAACGCCCAGCTGGCAGGTTTAAAATCATACTTCGCCCTAACCGTTACGCCCATTGAATACTCCGTTAGCGACACCTACGAGGAGTACTTCTCGCAGTGGTATAAGTCCGAAAAAATATCGTCGAACGGAGGGCTTACCATTGCACAACCCATAAAATGGACTGATGGCACGCTAATGCTTAACAACAACTTTGAGTATCGAAATACCAAGTCGGATGTGAGTAATAACGACCCATTGAACCCAGGCACCACCACCAAGGAGTACAGCGGGTTTAACAACAACCTTTACCTTAGCTACAACCAGCCCCTGTTCACTTATAATCGAACACAGATGAACCTTAAGCGCAACCAGCTTAGCCTCAACAACGCTACGCTAGCGTATTCAATTCAAATGTTGAGTATGGAGCGTATGGTTTCGCAGGCATTCTACACCATTTATCAGAAACAGATGTCGGGGCAAATTTCGCAAGAGGAGTTCGAGAACCAGAAGGTAAGCCTAGAAATTATCCGAAGTAAGGTGGAAGGCGGTCTATCGGCAAAAGAAGAATTGCTTCAGGCTGAGCTAAACTTCGCCACCAGTAAGTCAACCCTCGACAATGCCCTTGTTGATTTGGAAAATTCTATGGACCAGTTTAAGCAGCTTATCGGCCTGCCCCTTTCCGACGAAATAAAAATATCCACCGACATTCAGTACAAACCTGTTATTGTTGATATGGATAAGGCCATTGAGAATGGGCTAAAACAAAGGCTCGAGCTGTCGCAGCGAAAAATAGATTTAAACAATGCGGAGTTCGACCTGATTGAAACGATGGCCACCAATGAATTTAAGGGCGATGTTAAACTCTCACTGGGACTAATGGGTAACGACGAGAAATTCCCAAACATATACGATAAGCCCACCCGAAGCCCTCAGGTTGGCGTTACTTTTTCAATTCCCATATTCGACTGGGGCGAAAGGAAAGCCAGAATTAGGGCTGCAGAACTTGGCGTGGAATCCAAGGAGATTAACCTAAGGGAGCTGGAAAAAGATATTGTAATAAATATCCGAAAGGTTTTCAGAAACTTGCAAAACCTAAGCACTCAAATTGCCGTTGCTCAGCAAAACGTAAAAAATGCGCAGCTAACCTACGAGATTAACCTTGAGCGGTATCGCAATGGCGACCTTACCAGCATCGACTTAGAGCGGTACCAAAACCAGCTATCACAAAAGAAAATGGATTTCTCAAATGCACAAATTAACTATAAGCTAGAACTGCTAAACCTAAAAATACAATCGTTGTGGGACTTTGAGAACAACACCTCATTTGTGCCCTTGGAGCTACAACAGAACATTAATTTTGAATAATTGACCACACAACACCATGAAAAAACTACTAACCATAATTCTGTCAGCCGCACTACTAGCATCATGCAGTAGTAAGGATAGTGATTTGAGCAAGGATATATCCGTTCCCGTTTCGGTAATAGATATTCAGTTGCAACCCATTGAAAAATTTATTGAAACTACTGGTAACGTAAACCCCGTAAAGGAGGCTAGCTTAAAAAGTGAGGTTGCTGGCACTTACAGTCTAAACGTTAACCCGAAAACTGCGAAGCGATTTGCCCTTGGCGACTGGGTAAACGAGGGCGAAGAGATTGTTACAATAAAGGACAAGGAGTACGAAAACAACATTAAAATTACCTCACTGGAGCTAAAACTCGATATATCGAAGCAGGTATACGAAAAGCAGCAATCGCTATACGAAAAAGGTGGCGTTACGCTAAGCGAACTCAAAAATGCAGAGATTGATTATATCAACTCAAAATACTCCTATGAAGATGCCACGATTAGGTTGGCCAAAATGCATGTTAAAGCACCATTTGCAGGCGTGCTTGTAGAGCTGCCCCATTACACTCAGGGCATTAAGGTTGAAGCAAACTCATCTATGTTCAAGCTAATGGATTACAGCAAACTGTACTTGGAAACAAGCTTGGCAGAGAAGGATTTTCAATCGGTTAGAACTGGACAAGGTGTAAAAATTACAAACTACACGCTACCCAACGACACGCTAAAAGGCTACATCTCGCAAATTTCGCCAGCCATAGATGCCACAACACGATCATTTAAAACTATTATTACCATCGATAATCCTTCGCACAGGCTTAGGCCAGGAATGTTTGCCAAGGGCGAAATTGTGGTGGCACGGGTCGATAGCGCCATTGTTATTCCAAAAAACGTAATACTCTCTAAACAGAGGGGTAACACCATTTTTGTGGTTGATAAGGGGTTGGCTCAGGAGCGAATGATAACCATTGGGCTTGAAAATCCCAATGAGGTTCAGGTAATATCGGGGCTTGAACTCAACGATAGGTTAGTAATAAAAGGGTTTGAAACCTTGCGTAACCGGTCCAAAGTAAAAGTTGTAAAGTAATCTCAACATTAGTTCTAAAGCATTTAATGCTAATTATTAAGAATCTATAGACCAAATAAAAAGCAATAATAATTTCATGACCAATCATTTACAACCCATTGCACCATCCCAAAGAGTTAAGGAGATTGATTTTGTAAGGGGCATTGCTCTACTAGGAATCCTGATGGTTAATATGGCCATTTTTCGCAATTCAACTTTTGGTATGACCATCGAAAGTCCCACTTCCGAAGGGATGCTTAGCACCATTACCAATGGTATTACGTACCTATTTGCCGAGGGTAAGTTCTACTCCCTTTTCTCGCTCCTTTTTGGGTTTGGGTTTAGCATCTTCTTACTAAAAGAACAAACCCAACGCATTGAAATGAAACCAGTTTTTAAACGACGAATGCTTGGGTTGCTAGGGTTTCTGTATGCTTCTTCCGGTGGGGGTATAGTAGCGGGCAATGGTGAGCCTCAGGGCGGACCCGTCGGAGAAAAGAACTTGCTCCTGCACCAGCCCCTTGCCGAAGGATCGGCGGCCTACCACCACGCCCCGGTCGTTGTCCTGGATAGCCCCGGCCAGGATCTCGCTGGCCGAAGCGGAGAACTCGTCGATAATGATGGCCACGGGGGTGTCGATGCAGCGCCCCTTGGCGGTGGAGTAAATATTCTGCCGTGGGCGAGCTTTCCCCTGGGTGTACACAATAAGCTTGCCCTCGGGGAGGAACTCGTTGGCGATGTTGGTGGCGGCATCGAGGTATCCGCCCGTGTTGCTCCTAAGGTCGATGATAATCTTTTTCATCCCCTGCTCCTTCAGCTTATCCACCGCTTCAACAAACTCGGTGTAGGTGGTTCGGGCGAATCGAGAGATTTTCACGTATCCAATCTCGTTATCGATCATGAAGTCAACATCCAGGCTGTAGATGGGAATCTTGGCCCTAATAATTTCAAAGGTGATGATTTCGCTAAGCCCTTCACGCATTATACCAACGGTAACTCTAGTGCCGGTTGGGCCTTTGAGCATCGACACGATGTTGTCCTGGGGGATGCTTTGCCCTGCCACCAGGGAGTCGTTAATGGTGATGATCCGATCGCCAGCCTCAAGCCCAACACGTTCCGAGGGCCCTCCGATAATGGTGGAAACCACCACGATGGTGTCGTTGGGCATGTTAAAGGTGATGCCAATCCCGTCGAATCCGCCATCGAGGGGCTCGTTAACCTTTTGCAGTTCCGAGGCCGGAATGTATACGGAATGGGGATCTAGGTACTTAAGCATGGTGGGTATGGTCGACTCCACCAAGTTACCCATCGATATGGTGTCGACGTACTGATTCTCGATGTAGTTGAGTATGCTTGATAGCTTGTCGGCGCGGGGGTACACGGTAAGGCTGGTCCGGTCGGGTTTTTGCCTTATTGATACTCCCAACAGGATGCCTATGGCCAGCACTGCGGCAAGGGCGATAGGGTATACTATGTCTTTTCGTTTATTCTGGTATTGCATAATGTTGGTTCTTCTAAATTTCCAAAGGTAAGTGTTTTGTGGCCTACTAGGCGTGGGCTAATCTAAATTAGGTTTTTTTAGCTAAATTTTGGATGCGATAGATTTATACGTTATTCTGCTTCGAGTTTTACGATCTCAATATTGGCCCGGGTTAAGAGCTCAATGCCTTCGGTGGCCCGGTAATCATCGCTATAAACAACGCGTTTAATACCCGCCTGGATAATGAGCTTGGAGCACTCAATGCATGGAGCCGATGTTACGTATAACGTTGCCCCATCGCTGCTATTGTTCGATTTGGCCACTTTTGTTATGGCGTTGGCCTCGGCATGCAGCACGTAGGATTTTGTTTTCCCCGTTTCGTCCTCGCAGATGTTCTCAAACCCGCTGGGCGTGCCGTTGTACCCATCGGAGATGATCATCTTATCCTTAACAATAAGGGCGCCCACCTGCCGGCGGATGCAGTAGGAGTTCTTTGCCCAAACGTGGGCCATCTCTAGGTAACGCTTGTCAAAATCGTGTTGCTTATCGCCGTAGGGGTGGAGGTCAAACTTCTTCATGGTTTGCTTTTATTATGCGGTTTAGCCTTTGATTTCCAGTGTGAAGTTCCAAAGGTAGAAAAATTATGGGAAGATATGCGCTGCCCTCAGGCCCAATATTTGATGATTTAGCCTAGGTATCCACCCTGTGTTCGGTTATCCTTTTGCTTATGTGTAATCAGTGTGAACCAGTGATTAATGGCTTATACCCATACGAAAAAGCCCAAGGGATTAACCTTGGGCTTTTTCTAGTGTGTTAGCTTGTGGGCATTATCGTCCCGAAACGATTTTTTTGGTATTGGTGTAGGTTTTGTTGGCCGATACCACCTTGATCTGGCAAAGATATATACCGCTCTTCTTAGAGCTGGAAATCCATTTTGCGCTGTAGGTTCCTTCGGTCTGATAGGTGTTAACAACTACCTGCTCCACCTGACCAATAAGGTTGTAGATGGTAACCTGTACGTTCCCGGCTTGAGGAATCTGGTAATCGATGTTAACCACATCCTTAAAGGGGTTAGGGTAAACGCTGTTAATCAGGTTGCCTGTGGGGGCGGTGGGGTCGGTTATCCCAACTGGATGAACCCAGTAATCGATTAGCATTGCCCCAAGGTAGTAGTATTTTAACGAGTTGGAGTTGTTTGGGCCTGGGGAAACCGCTACGGTAATAATGCCATCGGCATTGGGCCGAATTGCCTCAACGCTCACCGCGTTGGAGGTGTTGTTGGCGGCATCGAGGGTAACGGTTGTTTCGGTGCTACCCGTCACAACGTATTTTGCTTCCCGGTTGTCCGATGTTTCCATCCGCGAGGCGAAGAAGGTTAGCGTGTATTTAGAGTTCTGGTCGAGCCCGGCAATGGTAACGCCGCCCGTGGGTTCTTTAACGCCGCTGTGCTCGCCCTCGCTGCCAAAGAAGCTGTCGGCCGAAGCGTTGGCGCTAAGTCCCAGCGATTCGTCGGGGGTGGTGGTGCCGGCGGTGTTGATCCCGGTAAAGGCATCATGAATCCAAATTGACATACCCGTGCTGTTGCCCTCGCTGTTCACCATGTCGGTTATGGTTTCGCCGCCTGGAGCCTGCATCAGGTTATTCCATGTTCCGGTGGAGAGGTTGCTGCCAAAGTCAACCTGAACGGTGCCGTTGGTGTCGTACTCAACCTCCTGTTTCTCGCCAATAATGCGCATAGCGCCAATAAAGTAGTACTTCTTCTCGTTGGTGTTGTTGGGCCCAGGACTCACCTCAATGGTGATCATCCCGTTGTCGGTGGGTTTTATGTTGCTAATGGTCACCACATTCGAGGTGTTGTTGGCTGGGTTTAGGTTAACGCTGTCCTTTTCAACACCAACCACTTTGTACTTGGTTTCGCGGTTGTCGGAGGTGTTCATCCGCGAGGCGAAAAAGGTGATGGAGTACAGGCTGTTGCGGTTTAGCCCGGTGAGGGTGAACCCTCCCGTGGGTTCGGTTACCCCGCTGTGGTCGCCCTCGCTGCCAAAGAAGCTGTCGGAGGTGGCGGTGGATATAAAGTCAACCGCGGCGTCGACCGAGGTGGTACCGGCGGTGTTAACCCCCGTGAAAGCATCGTGTATGCTGATGGAGATTCCGGAGTTTTGCCCCAGCGAGTTCACCATGTTGGCCACGGCCCCCGTTTTAAACTCGGCGATGTTGTTGTAGTTACCGGTAGAGATGTTGGTGCCCAGGTCGATGTAAATGGTGTCCCGGTCGTTGTCGCTTTGGCTATGGTCAAGAATATCCTTAGCCACAACCCGATCCTTAAGGATAAGGTGAGCCGCATCGTTTAGGTGAACGCCATCGCCAATGTCGTAGCTCGAGTTGATGGTCCCGTCGTCGTTGGCAATGTCAGTCCAGAAGTCGATAGCATTGTTGCCCAGGTATTTGTTAATGGTGTCGCGCATCGAAATTAGGTTGTCCCTTAGCTCGGCCGACAGGTTGCGCGGCTGCGTGGTGGCGATGTATATCGGAATCCCGTTGGCGATGGCCTGGTTGATCAGGGTGTTGTAGTTGTACATCTGCTCCGGAATGCTGTAGCCGTTGGCCGCATCGTTGGTGGGGAGGTTCACAATGATCACATTGGGCGAAAGGCTGAGCGCCTTGGTGATGTTGTGGTCCGTGTCGGGCGATGGCCGGCCGTCGGGAGCCGTGAAGTCGCTGGGCATGGTGTGGTAAGTGGTGTAACCCCCAACGGCTAGGTTGATAACCTCGCTCGATGGGTTTATGGACTTAACATACTGCCGGTAACGGTTCACCCAGGCGTTGTTGATATCCGATGGGCCGCTGCCTGCCGCAGTGGATGACCCCAACACTACGATGCGAATTACACCGGTTTGCGCCTGTAGGTGGGTGAACGCACCCAAAAGGATGCACGACAAAAAACATAGGGTAAATTTTCTCATACTATTACATTTTTTGATGATTAGTAACGATTTGTCTAAACGTGTTAGCCTTGTTATTGCTATGGATTGTGTTGGGACTTACTATTCTCAAACAAAGATATGGTATCGTATGTCTAAAGAATTTGCATATATTACTTAATTATTGTATTAATATGAATATATAATTTGTAAAATTGACGTTTATAACCAAATAATATATTCCAAGTATCAGAAATACAACGTTAATGATTATTCATAAAAGATAATACTAATTTGAAATGAAAGCGTTCAAAATTTCAATATTTGAACGCTTTCATTCTAAGAATTATCTGGTTGTACCCTGTTCAGCACAGTAAACCGCTCGGTGCTGGTACTACCAGAATAGGACAAGTACAATCAGGCACATTCCCAGAAGGATGTACGATAGCTTACGGTAATTCTTGTAAAATGGAACCCCTCTTAGCTCCTGTGTTTCCTTGCGGAACTCGGTTCTGGTCCATACGTAGGGTTTTATCGATTCATAGTTTGGCTCCGCTGTTGCAAGGCTAACTAGTACCATAATGGCCATGCTGAATATAAGATAGATGGGTACGGTGAGCAGGAAGTGCATATCGCCAAAAATGGAAACCCCGGCATACGATTTGGCGATTAGATTGGCCAGCCCAAGCAATGCTCCACCCATAAGCCCAACAAACGCTCCCTTGCTATTCATCCTTTTCCAGAAAACACCCAGGATAAACGCAGCCACAATGGGCGGTGCCATCATGGAGAGCATTTCCTGGTAGTACTTGAGCAGCGAGCTGAACCGTGTGCCAATTTGGGGTGCCCACCAAACGGCGATCAGTAGAGCAACCACTGATACAATTCGGCCAACAAGCACCTTGTTCTTCGAGCTTACCTCCTTTTTCCCAGCACAGTAAAAATCCATGGTGAAAAGCGTGGCCACGGAGTTTAGCAAGCCGCTAAGCGATGAGGTTAGCGCTGCGATCAGGGCTGCGATCAGGAATCCAACTAGCCCTACGGGCAGCATCTTGATAACCAGGCTGGGGTACACCATGTCGGGCTTCTCTAAACCCGGGAAAAAGTATCGAGCCATTACCCCGGGGATGATGATCACGAAAAGGGTAACCAGGGTTAGCAGGCCCACCAGCAGCACGCCCTTACGCCCCTCATCTACGTTTTTGGCCGCCAGGGCTCGCTGCACCAACGACTGGTTGTTGCCCCAGAAAAAGAACCCAAGTACGGGAATCCCTACGATCATGCCCAGCCAGGGTACTGAAGGATCGCTGAGCGGCCGAACCAACTTCATGGTAAAGCCTCCGGTTCTAAACTGTTCGGCTATGAACTCAACTCCCCCCTTGTTGGAGATGATGAAGGTGAGCACAATGGCGCCAATGAAAAGGATCACCCCCTGGATTAAATCAACCCGGATGGCCGACGATAACCCTCCGGGGATGGTGTATATGGCCACAATTATGGCGAAGATCACCACTAGGGTCGATATCTCCATCTCGGGAAACACCAGCTTCATAACCAGCGAGGCGGCGTATAAGGCTCCTGCGGCGTCGAGGAAGATGTTGATTAGAATGGTGATGGCCGAGAAGTAGTACTTCGACTTGGCGTCGAATCGTTTCTGGAGAAACTCGGGCAGGGTAAATATCCGCGATTTGATGTAGAAGGGCAGGAAGAACCAGGCGAAGAATACCATCACCACAATGGATATGAGGTTGTAGTTAAAAACCGCTATCCCCGTGCTGTACGCATCGCCCGAGTGGCCGATAAGCGTAGAGCTCGATATGCTGGTGGCGAACATGGAGAAGCCAATGATGGGCCAGGTCATGCTGCGCCCTGCCAAAAAGTACGACTCAGCATCCTTGCTCTTGCGGTATCGCAATCCTATAAGAACAATAAAGGTGAAGTACAGCGCGATCACCACAAGGTCGATTACCTGTAAGTTGTTGATAAAGTTCATAACGCTATCCTTTTAGAATATGGTTAACAAGCTCGTTCACATTGGCGGTGGCCAGCCCAATATACTTATCGGCAGCCCCGTAGTACACGTAGAGTGTATTGTCGATAATTACATTCCCCGTAGGGAAAACGCACCCTTGGTATGGGCCTTCCAGCTCGTAGGGGTGTTCGGGCTCCATGATCCAATGCTTGGTTCGGCCCAACACCCGGGTGGGGTCGTTCAGGTCCAGAAGCATTGCGCCAACTCTGTAGAAACCCTTGCCCCCCTTCTCAACGCCATGGTATAGCACCAGCCAGCCCTTGTCAGTTTTAAGGGGTGGTGTGCTTCCCCCAATTTTTTCCTCCCATCCGCCATCGATTCCCTTTACCAGCAGGTGGCTGGGCTCAGTCCAGCTCAGCAGGTCGTCGGAGTAGCGTAGCCAAATGGCCGGGTGTTTGGTCCCGTAGCTGGGGCCAACCCATTCCTTTGGCCGGTGGAGCATAGCGAACTTCCCGTTTATTTTTTCGGGGAACAGGATTACGTCCCTGTCGTCGAGATTCGGGTTGGTTATACGGCCAAGTCGCATCCAGGTTTTAAAGTTGCGGGTCATCATCAGGCCCGAGTTGGCGATGTTGTTTCTTAGAAATAGCGGGGCGTTTTCGCCCAGGTTGGGAGTAAGCACCTCGTCATGGTTAAATGTCCAGTACTGCCCCGGAGGGAATGGGCGAAAGGCGTATGTGATGTAGAAGAAATCATCAAATTTTACAATTCGAGCATCCTCAATGCAGCCAGCATCGGGGCCCTCGGGGGTTGGCCCCACAATGGGGCTATCCGATGTTCGGGTGAACTGTACCCCATCGTTGCTGGTGGCTAAACCAAAACGGATAACATGTTCTTGGTCGTTCCCAGCTGCTCGGTAGAGCATGTAGAAAACGCCATTCTCATGGTATACCCCGGGGTTACAAACTACTAGGCTTTCCCAGCTGTTCTGCTCATTAGGTGATAGGATAGGATTATTTTTGTGCTTTGTAAGAATCATAAAAAAAGATGTTATTTGAATTAGTATTTATAGTTATTTGTTGGTGTTCCTTGTATTTCCTTATTGGGGAGGTGTTGCGCTCATCCTGAACAGCGCTAAGGGTAACCCTTCGGAGTTAAAAATGGTCCCATGGCTGCCATCGCCCCAGCAGTACCTTACATGCCGAGGGTGCTTTAGGGTTTTACTGGTAACCATCATTTCGGCTGAGTTTATCTTTCTTGCTGAGGCTGGGTAGTACGTTTTGCCATCCTCCGAGAGTTCGAATTCATGTTGATCCCCCTTTACCACAAGCCCTTTGTAGGTGTTGGCAAAGGTTAATACCAGTGAGTTATTCATGGCGTAAGCTCTTAGGGGTTTTGGAAATTGGCTGGGACAATCAATTCCGTAGGTTTTAGCCAGGGCAATTCTCGCGATTCGATTCCCAACCTCTTGTTTTTTTGCAGGATGGATATTGTTGGCGTCGCCCACATCCTGGGTTACGATCATGGCTGTTTTGGGTACCTGGGTTTCTACCAAAGCCTGGGCTTCGCGTAGCTCAACCGAGCGGTTGGGCAAATGATCCTTATATGCGAAGGGGGCAATCTGCACGTAGTAGAATGGCCGCTCGTTGCCGAATAGCTTACGCCAAGCTGTAATAAGAACTTTTTGCATATAGGCGTAGTCATGTCCGAGGTCAACATTCTCTTCGCCCTGATACCAAACAAACCCTTTGATGGAGAACCCAGCCAAGGGATGCAGCATGCCGTTGTATAGCGCCGATGCTGTTGAGAACTGGGGTTTTCCCTCACGGGGTATAGGCTTTACCTGATGTAAATCGAAGATTTTTTGGAATTGCCATTCACCCGTAAGGGGCTGCTGCGACGAATCGTTTTTAAAGGAGTAATACATTGCGTTCGCTGGGCCAGTTAGCCCTCCGCCCCAGAGGATATTTAGTATCCTTACCTCAATGGAATTGTCTCCTTTCCTAACCTTTGATGCAGGAATAGTGAAGTTCACCTGGCTATACGAGTGCGAGTTTCGTAGTTCCTCCCATACCAACTCCCCATTGAAGTACACCCTTCCCAAATCGTCCATAGTGCCCAGACTAACCAGGAGGTCGCTGCTGGGGGAGTTGTCGATGTGGATGTTGCGTTTGAGCAGGATTTCACCCATCTGGTTTCCCATGGTACTCTGCTCGAAGTTGATGGGAAGAATTATCGATTCGGTAGAGAGCTTGCTGTTGGGGCTGGTTGCTTCCGATTCCTTTATCCAGCCTTTCATCGCTTCACCGTATTCCTTTTCAGACTGGGTTGAGGCTTTGAGCTCGGCGCTGCGACTATTGAGCACATTGGCGTAAAGCGGGTTTCCCTCCATGACGTTTAGGGGCAACCAGCTCTGAATGGGTGACCCCCCGTAGGGCGTTACGATTAGTCCAATGGGGACGTTTAACGTCTCGAATAGCTCACGTCCGAAGAAGAACGCCACAGCCGAGAACCATTCGGCACTGGCTGGGGTGCATACTATCCAGCCTCCTTTCGTTTTCACCTCATCCTGTGGAGTGAAACTCTCCTTCCGGTCGGTGGTGACCATGCGGATATGTGGATAATTTGCCTTGGCAATAACCTCTTGGGAGTGCTCAACCACAAGGTTCCACTCTGGGAAACTCTTAAGAACCATCTCCATATTGCTTTGCCCCGAGCAAAGCCAAACCTCGCCTATTAGAATATTGCTTAGAATTTCTGTGTTTCCCCGCGAGTCGCATAGGGTGAGGGTGTGCGGGGTGAAGCTAGCCTTGGGGGTGTTCACTTCCACTATCCATCTCCCCTGAGGGTCTGCCACGCTCTGTATAGGTTTTTCAAGCCATGAGCAGCCAAAGCTAATGGGTTCCTTTGGCCTTGAAAAACCCCAAAGGCTAACCACGGTGTCCTGTTGTAGTACCGCATTGTTGGTGAAGATGGTGGCAAAAGTGGTGGTGTTTTCGGCTTTAGGGGTACATCCCATGGCGAAAAGAAGAAGTATGGTTAACCATCGCATGCTAGTACTCCTTTTCCGTTATCAGCATAAAACTTTGAGCCTTTAGGGTTACCCTATGGGTGCGTTGGGCGTTTAATCCGGTTGCCGAGGGGGTAGGAAACCCGTTTTCGTCCTCGGGTCGAAAATCTTCTTGATAAGTGTACACCCTAGCGTTGTTTATGGGACGGGTAAGGCTTATGGTTAGCGATTGGTCGGTGTTACCAATATTTACCATAGCCAGGGTTAGCTCCCCGTCGTGTTCACCCGAAACAACCCTAATGTTATCGCTCTTTTCCAGAGCTGTTTCAAGTATTCTTGTCCCTCCCGGAAAGTATCGGCACATCAGCGACCAGGTGTAGTACCATGGGCGAATCTCTTCCTCGGCTGGACGGCCAAAAACCTCCTCGCCCAGGATATTCCACATTCCCCATAGTTTAATGTTGGTGGTATCGCCTGCGTCGCCGCTGGAGTGCATGGCGTCGTCGAGCATCCAAACGGCCATACCCGAGAGGCCTGCATTCATCATATCCATGCAGAGTAGGGGCATGTCTAGCCCATAGAAGAAGTCGTAAACCAGCATATTGCAATCGGATCCCTTGGTGAAGGGGTGGTTTGTGGCTCTACGAACGTGCTCGGCCATGAGCACAGAGTCCTCGGCCTTGTAATACTTATAGCCAGCCTCTCCAAGAACAAGTTGTTTCCCTTTGGGTATACGGATCACGTAGTCCTTAATGGATTGTGCAAATTGCCCGCTGCGCACCTCGTGCTGTCCGGGATAGGCATGAACATCGTAAATCCCAATTATCGGGTCCATATCCTTCGCCGACTGCTCTATCCACTCGTAGGGCTCGTAGGGCGATGCCTGATTCCTGTAACCAACAACAATGTCGGGAGCAGCAATCTTAACCTTTTCGCTCAGGGTAGGGTAGGCTTTCATCTTCTGGATGAACATGAGCACCATCCCTTTCCACATCTCGTAATCGCCATTGGTAGCCGACCAGTTACCGTCGGGTTCGTTGAACAGGTTGTAGTGCTTGATGCAGGTAAAACCAAGATCGTTTACCAGGTAGTTCAGGTAGTCCACGGCCATATCTATCCAAGCCGGGTCTTGCTTCATATCCCACGTGGGGGGGTTGTATTCACCAAATAGCACGGTGATGTTGTTGTCCTGGCAGTATTGCAGGAGCTTGCTGAGGGATTCGATATTGCGGGTTTTGTTGTACTCCCCCGTTTTGGGGTTGTAGTAGCGAAACGGGCTGTTTATAAGGCATCGCACAAAGTTGGGTTTCATAAAATCGAGGCGTTGGTATAGCTTTTGCCAATCGGCCTCGGAAACCGAAGCGCCCCATTGTTCAGCCTCGGGGTATGCATCCCACTGCACGCCGTTGCCAATGTAACTGGTGCTAATCGTTTGGTTGCTTATTGTCAGGCGCAGGGTGTTCTCTTGTTTTCCACATCCGCTGAAAAGAATTAGGGAGAGCGATATACCCCAGAGCAATATTGAGCTTTTGGTGTTTTTCTGATTCATATCGAATGTTTAGCGAGTTAGTCCATATTGGTGTAAAGCCAGAACGACTGGGCTTGGAGCGATAGCGATACAGATTGGCCATTCGTAAAATCGAGCGAAAGGTCGGTTTGGTAAGGCGCAGCAAACCCATGTTGGTCGGTGGTGGCTGTAAACTCGGTTTCGGCTCCAGCCGTATATTTGTAAGCTTTCATTGGCGAAAGCATTATTCCTTCCTCAAAGGCTAAGCTTACAGAGTAGCTTACATGGTTTGAGTTGACAATGGCAATGGTGTACTTCCCGTCTTTATGCCCTGCAATGGCTCTCAACCCCTTTTTGCTAGGCAGTTCAATACTAAATATTTCTGTTCCAGCAGGAAAATACCGGCATAGGAGGGAGGTGGGGTAGAACCATGGCCGAATGTTCTCGTCCGTGGCGTTGCCAAACTTTTCGGCTCCCAGAATATTCCAAAATCCCCAGCGTTTCAGCCGGGTTGAGGTATACCCATCGATATTGTACATGGCGTCGTCCAGATTCCACAGGATTAGTCCAGCGTAGCCTCCCAGCATATTCTGCATGATGGCATCGGCCACATCTACGCCGTAAAAAGCATCGTAAATCATCATATTGCTATCGTCGGAGGCGTAAGGGTCGTTGGCTATTCGTTGTGCGTTCTTGTTGCCCAGCTCGGAACCCGATGCGTACTTAAATCCGAACTCACCCATTATCATAGGGTGCGATGCAGGGCCCAATTTCCTGTAGGTTTCAATCATCGTTTGGTATGAGCCGTCGCGGGTATCGGTTTCGGTGGGGTAGGTGTGTATGTCGTAAGCTCCTAGGATTGTTCCAATGTCGAACCTCGCTTCGGATATCCAGTGCGTTTGGCTGCTATTCCAGATCGCTATGTCGGGGCCCAGCATTTTTATCCTCGAGGCTATCCCCTTGTCTACAAGTTTCGAGTGAAAGGCTTCCACCAGCTGTTTCCAAAGGGTGTAGTTTCCATTGATTGACGACCAGCTGCCGTTGGGCTCGTTCACCATGGTGAAGTACTTAATGCAGGTATAGCCCTTGGTTTCCAGAAGCCATTGCAGAAAGCTGGCCGAGTTGTTGAGCCAGGTTTGGTCAATAGCCGTTCCTCCGGTATGGCCCCATTCTCCAAGGATTACCGAGATGTCCTGCTGCTGGCAAAAATCAAGGATCTTGATAAGCACTGGTTCGCTCTTCGCCGGGTTGTACTGGTTGTTCACCATGTAGTTCCATCCGCTGCTTACCATGATTCGAACTAAGGGAGGGCGCATGAATTGCACCCTTTGGAACAGGGTGTTCCAGTCCTCATCCGACAGCGTGGGGTTTCCCGTCCATGGCTCGAGGATGTCGTATCCACCCCACTGTACCCCGTTGCCCAGGTAATGTTGGGTTATTTTGTCCGATTTAATCGTAATGGAATCTCCCCGGGTTTCTGGAGGGGTGTCGGGTTTGCAAAAGGTGCAAAGTGTTACAAGGAAAAGAAAAATCGAAATCAGTTTAAACATTCTGAATAGCATAAGGTTGCCTGTTGATTATGTAGTTCAAGGGCTAATCGTTGAACACGAAAACAACCCGGATGCAGTATGGGTGCATCCGGGTTGAGCAAAGCAAGATTATTTGCTCCTTACCAGATCAATCCAGTATTTGCGTGGTCTTTTCACGAATTTATCGAAATCGCTATAGATTGCGTTCCAGTCATCGGTTCCGCTTAGGGCAAACTCAAACGATGTGTCCGATACCGTTTTGGTTTTGTCCCAACCCAGGTCGTAGGTGCCAGCTAGGCGCAGGGTTGCCACGGTTGTGCTGTTATCGGCAAAGGTAAAGGTGACGGTTCCTGCTGCGTAATCGCGTAACCAAGATCCCTCGCCCATGGGAATCTTCCGGTAGAACCCGTTCACATCGATGTGGGGGTCGTTATTGACGAAGACAAAATCGGCGTACTTCCCGTCAGTGCCAGCGTTGTTTACGAATACTCCATAAGGATTTCCCTCGTCGGTAACATCGGTAAGGGTAAAGGTAAAGGTGTTGTCCTCCTCGGTAGCTGGGCCTGTACTGGCGTCCCAGCACCAAGGTTTATCGGTCATGGGGATAACTGCCGCACCGCCGTATTCTGGGCCTGTGCCACCAAATACAATTAGCTTGCTAACATTCCATTCTCCCAGTAGCGATTCGGAAAAGGTAACTAGGGTGATAACCCAGTCCAGTGGCTCGCCGTTGGCCGGGGTAACCGTAATAACCGCTTGCTGGTTGGGGTTCTCGAAGTTCAGCGTTTCACCCGTTGATATCGAGGCCGTTGCCCCGTAGGATAATTCCAACTTGGCGATTTCAATGGCGCTATAATCATCACTTACCGATGGGTTGTAGGTAAACTCTATGCTTGCCTGGTCTCCATCGCGCGAGATGATGGCCTTTCCAACCTGTCCTTTGAAGGTGATACCTATTATGTTGCGTTCGTGGTTCCAGTCGCCGCTGTTCACATCGGCCAAGGGATCCTTTTGACAGCTTAGCAGAAGCATGGCGGCGCTTATCAGCAATAAGATATAATATTTACGATTCATATTCATAGTTTTAGCAGCGGGTTAATCAATACTGGTGTTCAAGTCAATCTCCATCTGGGGGATCGGGTAGAAAGCTGCGGCCTCCTCGCTAATGCCAGCGGCAATGGCGCGAGAATCCTTCTGGGTAACCATAGCCTTTCGCCTAAGGTCGTAAAGCCTGTTGCCTTCAAATGCCAGCTCCCAAGCACGCTCCTGCACAACGGCATTCCTAAATGCGGTTAGGTCTAAGTTGGGATTTGCATCGCCAATGCCAGCCCTGTTCCTGATCTGGTTGAGCCAGTTATACCCTTCGGTGGTGTTGCCAACTGCCTCAGCGTAGATAAGGGCAACCTCGGAGAACCGCATAAGGTATGGTTTGGCGCTCGATTTCTGCCCTACAAACTCAGGGTCTACGTACTTGCGGGGGAAAGCGTAGGTGAAGTTAGTCCCCAGGGTGCCAATAACTGCTCCTTCGGCGTTGTACACCTCGTTCACCATAAGCTGGGTTTTACGCTTGTCGGTACCGACGTAGCTGTTGTAGAATGCCGTGGTGGTTTGGTAAACCTCCCATCCATGGCTGGCGTAGGTTAAGGTGCCATCGGGGTTTCTGAGGTAGTAGGGTACACCGCCTATCCAGGGGTGGAACATCATTCCTATCTTTGAGAACTCGCCCTCGCTATCGCCAGTACGATCCATCGACATGATGAAGATGTGCTCGGGGCCATCTGGATGCCTAACATCGTAGATATTCAGCAGGTCGGGATCCAGGGAGTACTCCGACTGGTTGTTTAGAACCCTTGAGGCGTAGAATGCTGCGCTATCGTACGCTGCTTCGATGTTTATGGTCATCTCGGTGTACTTAGCCACACCGCTCTCCTTTGCCGAGGCAAGGGTAAGGTAGGCCTTTGCCAGGAAGGCTTGGGCAGCTACCTTGTCGGCGCGACCCGTTACCCGGTTCACCTCTAGTAGGTCAACAGCCTGTTTAAAATCAGTGAGTATAATATCGTACATCTCGTCTAGGCTCTTGGCCATCTCGGGCGAGGTTTGCGCTATGGTTTTTACCATGCTTAGCTGTATTGGGGTGAGCCCATAAACTCGTACCAGGTTAAAGTAGTGATATGCGCGCAGGAAATACGCCTCGCCCAGCAGCCTGTTCTTAATGCTCTCGTTAAATGTGCTGTTGGCTAGGTTGTCGATTACCGCATTTGCCCTGTTGATGCCAATGTAGCAGTACTTAAAGAAGTGCGTAAGGGTTTCGTTGTTGGCATCGGCGGTCCAGCTGTTGAGCTGCTGCGAACCATAGGCCTCGCCGGCTTTCACATCGCAGGTTTCGGAGGCCAACTCGCCGATGTAGAATATCCCCCGGGAATACTCTATGAAGTTAAGTGCGTTGTATGCGTATAGCAACGACGACTCTGCATCCTCAATGGTTTTGTAGAAATTGTCCTCGGAGTAGAATCCGTAGGGCTCCTCGGTTAAATCGCATGAGTTGAGGAGCAACCCGGCAACCATGATTATAGATAATATTCTTGTTTTCATATAAGCGTCGTTTATTAGAAGGTTAAGTCAAGCCCAAATGTCCACTTTCTCAGCCGGGGGTAGCCTCCCCAGTAAATGCCGTCGGTTCCCACCTCGGGGTCGTAGCCCTTAAACTTGGTGAATGTGTATAGGTTCGATGCGTTAACGTATAGCCTTAGCTTAGAGATAAACTTAAACTTTCTGGAGGTGAAGTTGTACCCGAGGTTCAGGTTCTGAATCCTCACAAAAGAGCCGTCCTTAACGTACCAATTCGATAGTAAGTAGGATCTGTCCTGCCGTAGGCTGGGGTAATCGTTGTTGGGATTGTCCTGGGTCCAGCGCAACGGCATGGTGTTGGCCTGTCCCCCCCACATGTTCTGGTACAGCACATCGTTGCCAAAAACGCCGTAAAGGAATACCTCAAGGTCGAACCTTTTATACCGGGCGTTTAGCGAAAGGCTGGAGGTGAAGTCGGGGTTAGGGTCGCCAATAATGGTGCGGTCGTCATCGCTTATAATCCCATCACCGCTCAGGTCTACGTACTTAAACTCTCCTGGTTGAGCCATGGCTCCGGTAAGCCCGGCGGCAAGGCCCTCCTCAAGGGTTTGAACAATTCCATCAACCTTGTAGCCATAAAATACCCCAACGGGTTGCCCAATGGCCAGGATGTTGGGCGTCTGGCTGAAGGTGGAGAGCGATGAGCCCCAGAACTCGTAGCGCATCCCCGTGATGTGATCGGTGTTTAGACCCGAAGTTACCTCGTTCCCAAGGCTGATCACCTCGTTCTTGTTCTTCGAGAAGATGAACGAGGCCGACAGGCTGTAATCCTTTGCGCTTACAATGTCGCCATCAATGGTTAACTCAATACCCCGGTTCTTAACCTCACCGTCGTTTATCCACATCCGGTTGTACCCCGATGACAGGGATAGGAGTTTCTCACGGAGCAGGTCGGAGGTGTGCTTCTCGTAGTAGTCGAATATCACTCTTAATCGGCGGTTAAAGAAAGCTAGATCTGTTCCAAGGTCCCACTGCGCAGTGGTTTCCCAACGGAGATCTTGGTTGGGTATTCCCCCCCAAACCCTGAAGCGGTAGTCGTCGCCTTCGTATCCCACTATATAGCCTGGGCCAATAACGGTTGACCACTGGTCGTTGTGGTAGTACTGCTCAACACCATAACGGCTCAGGGTTTGGTAGGGCGATATCCCCTGGTTGCCTGATATGCCATAGCTCGCCCTGAGCTTAAGCTCATCGAAAATATCAAGCGACTGGATGAAGTCCTCGTTATGCATTTTCCAGCTAACGGCGCCCGATGGGAAGGTGGCCCACTTGTTGTTGGCGCCAAATTTCGAAGATCCGTCGGCACGTAGCGTTGCGGTAAACAGGTATTTGTCCATCAGCGAGTAGTTTACACGCCCAAGGAACGAGAGTAGCTTGGTTTCCGAAAAGGAGTTGTCATGCTTATTCTTCTCGGGGTTTCCCGAGCCCATATTCTGGTTGCCGGTGGCCTCGTTCACAAAGTCGTAGGAGTATAGGTTCGAAGAGCGGCTCATACTGTACTCGTACGACTGGCCCGCCATGGCGGTTAGGCTATGGATATCGCCAAACTCCTTGTTAAAGGTTAGGTAGGTTTCCGATACCAGGTTTTGCCCAAACCAGTTGTTGATGGCTGCTGCCCCATTGTTAAATACCCCCGCCTCAGTGTACTTTTTGGGGGAGTACTTGTCGGTTACGTAGCTGCCGTACTTGTAGTTAACCTGCGATTTTAGGTTTAGCGCATCAATAATTTGGTAGTCTAGCATCCATGACGAGATGTAGTCCATGGAGTTGGTCTCGTTGGTCTGATGGTTGGTAAGCGCCAGGGGGTGGGTATAGTCGGTTTGCCCGGACAGGAAGTATGTGCCATCGGGGTTGTATATAGGCCACAGCGGATTCCTGTAGTAGGCAAGACCCCCGTTACTGTTTCTAAATCCCTTGGAGAAGTTGTTGGTGGTGTGGAGGGTGAGGTTGTCGAAAACCTTGTGGTTTACCCCAAGGTTCACTATCCCCTTCTGGTAGTCGTCCTCAATGTAAACTCCCTGCTCGTCGTAGTAGTTCAGGCTAAGATTGAACGATGTGGTTTTGTTTGCGCTGTTGATGCTGGCCGAGGTGTTGTTCGATATGGGGGTGTCCCTGAAGACCACCTCGTCCCAGTTGGTGAAATGCCCCCAACTGCCACTACTGATCTCCTCAACCGATGGGTAGTAAATGCCATTGGTGTAAACCTTGCCCACAAATAGTGGTTCCAGATTGGCATTAATCCGGTCCTCGTTGTTGAGCTGCGCCATGAGCGCCCCATCGCGCCAAATGTTAAGCTTCGATGTAAACTGCGACAGGGTGGTTTGCTGCTTGATAGAAACCTGGGTTAATCCTTCCTTGGCCCTGTTGGTGGTTACTAGGATTACCCCGTTGGCTCCCCTAGAACCGTAGATCGCCGATGCCGATGCATCCTTAAGTACTTCTACCGAAACGATATCCGATGGGTTGATCTGCTTCAGGTTGCCGGCCTCACCCATGGGAAAGCCATCGACAACTAGGAGGGGCGTGTTGGACCCGCGCAGCGAGCTTCCACCCCTGATCCTGATGGTTGAACCCGCCCCGGGATCCTGCGATGAGTTGATAACCTGCAAACCGGCCGATCGCCCTTGCAGCAGCCCGTCGATGGAGTTGGCCGGGATGCTGCTCAGGTTCTCTACCTTTACAGTACCTACCGATCCGGTAAGGTCGCTCTTGCGAACTGATCCGTAGCCCACCACCACTATGTCCTCGAGTTCAAAAATGTCGTCCTCAAGTACCACGGTAATGGAGCTACTCTTTACAACAACTTGCTGGGTAACAAACCCTACAAACGACACCTGAAGCGTGTCGCCTAGCTGTACCTTGATGCTGAACTCCCCAAGGGAGTTGGCCGATACGCCCGTGGTTGTCCCCTTTACCACTATCGATGCGCCGGGGATAGGCAGCCCATCGGGTTGCTTTACCGAACCTTTCAGCTCAACCACTTGTGCTAGCAGCGTGGTTGAGGCGAACGCTGTAAGAAACAGCAGGGCCGATACTGAGCGCCAAAAAACTGAAATTTGTTTACGCATAAACTTAAGTTTTGGATTATTAGGTTTAAGCTACATTTACTCCGAGTGCATTACCAGGGCATCCCATTCTGATGGGGTTTTAAAGGCTTTAAAAATAGATATTATCCCAAAGCAGTTGGGTCAATAGCCATAAAATGTGATGCCCTGTTTGCCATTATTACCGCTCAAAGTAAACCTAGTGTTATTTGATTGCAAATATTTACTTAAAATCATAATTATTATAATAGAAATTGATTGAAGCATTATATTATATTGAGCTAAATGATATTGATAAAGTAATAAAAATAAGATAATGAATAAAATAACATTGATAAAAATTGTAATATCATATGTTTTTAATGAGTAATAATCTGTATATTTACCGCCATTATTTGTAGTTATTCATTACTGAAAACAAGATATGTAGGTTTTAAAACAATTTGCAACCATAGTTTATTCTTACGTTTATGAGCACAATTGTAAGAGAGATTACTCCCTTAAAGGATGAGGATCTTTTTATCCTCCTTAATAATAAGCAGGCCAAGTTCGACTACCAGATGCACTTTCATTCCGACTATGAGCTCAACATGGTTTGCAACACCGCTGGCAAACGATTGGTGGGCGACTCCATGGAGCCCTTTACCGATTTCGACCTAATCCTTATGGGATCTAACCTGCCTCACCTGTGGAAAGCGCCCACAACCCCCGAAACCCACGTGATCACCATCCAGTTTCACGATAAGATATTCAACTCCTTCTTGATGAGCAAGCGGCTGTTCACCCCCATCAGGGATATGCTTGAGCGTTCGCAGCGGGGCCTCGATTTCTCCGATGATACCAAGAATAGGGTCAAGGATCGGGTGATGAGCCTAAGCCAATCGGTAGGATTCAACACGGTTCTCGATTTTTTCTCGATCCTCTACGAGCTGGCCACCTCGCAGGGTCAGAGGACCCTCGCCAGCTCCACGTACGACATATCAAGCGTGATCAAGGAGTCGAAGAGTAGGCGGATCGCCAAGGTTTGCAGCTACATCGACGATAACTACCAGCAGGAGATCAAACTCTCCCACGTGGCCGAGCTCATAGGGATGTCGGAGTCGGCCTTTAGCCATTTCTTCAAGAAGCGAACCAACCGCAATTTCATCTCCTACCTCAACGACGTTCGCATTGGCCATGCCACCCGAATGCTGTTTGAAACCACCCATACCGTGGCCGAGATCGCCTACCTCTCGGGGTTCAACAACATATCAAACTTCAACCGGATATTCAAGAAGAGCAAGGGGCAGAACCCCAGCGAGTATAGAGCCTCCATACAGCGAGTCCTCACCAAGTTCTAAGGTTCTGGCATTGGGTTTACGGATTTTCCTTATGCCAAAAACCGAAAGAGCCTCGAGGATTCTCGAGGCTCTTTTAGTACCCGGAGCTGGGGTCGAATCTATCAGTCGGGGTGCTACTCGAGGCGGTTCAGACTGAATGACCGGTAGAGCTCAGCATTGTGGTTATACCCCCCCCAGTAGAGCATATGGCGATGAATGGATATATTGCAATTGCACTATTCTCTCGGAAACCCATTTAACGAAAAGATGCGCAACACTTGCAAAATCTCATCAAAATTTGGTTATGTATTTTGTGCAACCAAACCTTATCTCAATGAGATGTTCTGATTCAGCTGGGTGGGTTTGTATTTTCGTTTCTGCTTATGCGGCTAAGTTTGCTTAAATATATTTACCTGATTCAATCCTCAAACTTTTTCGTGAAAACATATTACAATAAATACACTATTTCATTCGAATGCTCTGATTTGCTACAAACCTATATTCTTATGCAGAATTTAGGGTGCTGCAAAAAAATAGGTGAGAGGCTCATCAATTAGCGCTCTCCAGTTTCCCCATGAGTGACCTTCGTTTACTTCAATGTAATGCAAAGGATATTGTTTGCTTTGAAACGCAATTTTCATCTCTCTTGCTCTCACTTCAGTGTCGAAAATTACGCCGGTACTCATAAATATCTTGAGAGGTAACTTCTCTGCATGGGAGTAGGCTCGAATAATGTCCTCGCCAAAAGCAGGTGAGTGAATTCCAATTAGCTGAAAGGTTTCACTTCGATTGAATCCAAAAAATGCAGAGTTCCATCCACCCAGGGAGGTGCCTAGAATCGCTCTGTTATTAGCGCTTGAGTTAGTTTTGTAGTTTGCATCAATAGTGGTTACAAGCTCATCGGCTACAAAATTGGCAAATTTAATATTCTCAATATACTCGGTCATTCTACGGTTACGCGAGGCGTTACCAGGCTCGCGCGGGTCAATAAAAACCGCAATAATTGGTTTAATTATACCTTGATATATTAAGTTATCCATAACAATTACCATTGCCCCTAACTTATCGTCTGCATACTCATGCCCATCGGTTACATAAACCACAGGAAGGTTTTGCAAATCATCGTATCCAAAGGGTGTGTAAACCTTATAATTGAGGCTATAGCCAAGATTTTGGGGTACGCTTTGTATTAACATATTATCGCTTAAAAACCCCCTGTTTGCCCCTTCAATCGGTACAGTTTCCTTAGGAATCTCCCATTGGGGCATACGCAACTCAGAGTTTTGCCCAAATCCACTATACTGACGGAATGTATTAGCAGGATCTAGTATCCATGATGCATTTTTCACAATTTTATAATCCAACCTTGCGTCCAACGGGAAAGTTTTTTCAACAATCCAAACATCGCTCGCGCCCACCTTAACACCAGTAAAATCGCCATAGTCGGGATTCCAACTATTAAAATCGCCTGCCCACTTTACGGATGTTGCCGTGCCTTTGTATAGAAAAGCTACCGAATCATTAAAAACAAACGGAACCTGCTTGTTAATCTTTAGACTATCCCAAAAACTGTCCATCATCTCCAGCCTAAGGTTTTCATCAGTAATAGCAGCAATAGTGTCCAGAGTTTTCCTAAAATCAGCGAATGAGGAAAATTCCTTGTATGCATATATATCAACCTGGTTATTATCGGGATTATTATTCTCTTTTTGACAACCTATTGCGACTGTTAAAAAGGCAAGAGTGGCTACTAGTAGCATTAGATTTATATTGATTATAGATTTCATATATTTAAAATTTAATGTTAGAGTTATTCATATTTTGTTCAAATATGGAAAAAAACAATATAAAGTTAGCTAGGAATAATAATAAAAAGCACTATTGTCCGGTAAAACATAGTTAAATATTATAGATTCTTCGCTTCACTTCGTTTCGCTCTGAATGACAAATGTTTAGTTTTTAGGGGAGGGCTTGGCTAGCGGCTTCGCCGCTAGCCAAGCCCTCCCCCCCAAATATGACCCAACCCCTTGTCATTCCGACCATAGGGAGGAATCTATAAGTTTTAACCGGACAACAATCATTCTAAAAATAGTACTATTTGTAGGTGCTTCTCCGAATCAAAAAAAATAAAGGAGAAGATGAATAATTCATTGATTACCCAACTTCTCCTTTTAATTTAGCATCACTAGCCAGTTATGCTAGCTCTATTTTGTTGCTAACTACTTTATTTCTATAGTAAATCGCCAGCAGCATTATTCTCGTACACATTATTCTCATCTGTCAATTGCGTATTACCTGATGCTCTTCGAACGCCATAGGTCTCGCTATCAGATATTTTACTGTTGGTTAAAATTAATTTCGAGCCTGGTGTTGAACCAAACATATAAATGTTCGCTCCACGCCCTCCGGCATCTCCTCCATAAGAAATTATGCCATAGTTTATTTTATTTAAGGTTGAGGGAGAGGCCAACTCTATTCCGAGCCACGCTCCGGGCGACTCTGTTAGTCCACTAAAAGTTATTTTATCATCGGCTGTTCCATCAGCAACAATAGCGCCATCAGAAGTAACCCATATCCTTAAACCCGCGTTAAACAAGCAAGTTACACCAGCCTCAAAGGTTATGTCGGACCTCAGCTCGGCACTACTATAAAAATGGTATGGTAATCCTACTTCTTTAATTATTCCGCCGTTGTCAAATCGTATATTTGTGCCACTTGCCACCTCTATTGCCTGTATTCCGTTGTCGGTGTAAACAGAATTTTTATCAATATCAAGAAGGGCCTCAGCGCCTATTCGCATGGGAGCTAAAGTGTTGTCGCTAAAATTATTGTTTGAAAATTCCGGAAAAACACCATTATTTCCATCTACATATATGGCGTAACCATCAGACAATGAAATGCTGGTGTTTTTAATACTAAGTTTTGCCGAAACGTTACTTTGCACCAGAACTGCGGTTTTTTGCCCGCTAGCCGTTGCGCTACCAGTATGCATAATCTGAACATAAGTTAGTTTATTGTTCACGTTGTTAGAGCCAATATGAATTAACCTCCAGCTACCCTTTACCTTATCAATACCTCTAAAAATTATATTCTTTTCAGAGGTTCCTTCGGCATTGAGGTAAGCAGAATTCCCACTAAACCAAAGCCTCAGGTCAGAGCCAACTTCAACCACTACTCCTGGTGAAAGTGTTAGCCCAGCAGTTGCCTGTAAATTGCCTGTGGCATAATAGTCGGGATATTTTTCATCGTCAAAAAGATTTGGAAGGGTTGTGCCGGTTGTAAGAGAGCTAGGAAGTACACCGCCTATATACAATTTCACCTTGGCAGCTGCTGAGCCTCCTTGATCATTAGCAGCAGTAACCTCAACCTCATACAACCCTGCAATATCTGCTGTGAAAGTTACGCTCTTACCATTACCCTCTATTGCTGCCGAAGAGTTAGCAGGGGATTCTTTGACTGTCCAAGTAAATGTTAGCGGCTTGTCATCCGGATCCGAAGCAGTAGCATCGATATTAATAGATTTACCGGTCATTCCAGTAATTTCTTCTACTGCAGTTACCGATGGTATGCTATTCGGGTCTGGTTCATCTTTTGTGCAGGAATTAAATGCAATTATGGTCACTAATAGTACTCCAAGAGTGGCAATTCTAATATTTGTTGTCATAAAAGTTTTTTTTAAAGTGATTAATTTTAATTGAAAGGCAGTATATCAGCCAAATTATGGTTCGTTATACATTTAAGTCTTTAGGGTAGTAAAATGATATTAAAATCCCTTTACCCATTTTTAGAATGTTCCACATATTGTTATGCAACAAGTTTAACACTATAAAAGTTCAAACTAAAACAACTACTTCGTCATAAGTTGCTCATTGTTAGAATGATGAAACTAAACACTTGTATTAGGAACTTGAATTAAGCCATATGTTTTTAACTAAAACCTCCCGTTCTAAGAACAAACCACCTCCTTATCCGTTTTAGCATTTACGTTACACAGTAGAAACAATAATTTTTCAACCACCAATATGCAACAGTCATCCCATAATTTCGAGCCTTTAAAAGGGTATGAAAATTTTGAGGCAACCACACAAATCATAATTGCCGAGATACAAGCCAGGCAGTTACCCTTTGAAATTATTGACTCTGAAAATAATCTTTTGGCTGTAACCTTTAAGAACCGTGAGTATGTTATTCATGAAGGAACCATCTCGGATGCTAACAGCCTAATTTCCTTTTGGATATCCAACGACAAGTGGATGACTAAGCAATTTTTAAAGCGAAAAGGGGTAAACTTTGCCAAAGCAGTAATTTTGGGTAATATGGTGGAACTAAGATCCTTGTCTATTCCCAACTATCCGCTGGTGGTAAAGCCTGTGGATACCGACCATGGCATTGGTGTTAGCACTTCTATTAGCAATGAGGAACAGCTAAAAGTGGCACTTGAAAGGGCGTTTAAGTATTCTAAAAAGGTAATTATTGAAGAGTTTTTTTTAGGTAAAGAGTTTCGTCTTTTGGTAGTTGAAGGGGCGGTTCGGGCAGTAGCATATCGTGAGCCAGCAAATATCGTGGGCGACGGTATTTCAACCCTAGAGCAGCTCATCGACAGGAAAAATGTGGGACGAGGCGATGATTACAAATTTCCTCTCTTAAAAATTAAGGTAGATGATGAGGTTACTAGGCATCTGAATGCGCAATCATTAACCATTCATTCGGTTGTTCCCAGCGAAGAGAAAATTTATCTCCGCAAAAACTCCAATTTGAGCACAGGTGGCGACAGTATTGATGTGACCGACACGATGCCATCTTTTTACAAAGAAGTAGCTGTAAAAGCAGCTGATGCTGCAGGGTTAAAAATTGCGGGGGTTGATATGATTATCTCTGACTTAAACATCGCACCCTCCCAAGCCAACTATATTGTTGTGGAGCTAAATGCTCCCCCCATGTTGTCGATGCACAACTTTCCGTACATTGGAAAAAATCGCCACGTGGAAAAATATGTACTGGATTGTATACTAAACTCATAGAACTATTTTCACTCCTATTTTGAGAGGGTTACAAAACCTATTTTCCATCTATCGAATCGAGATAACTATCTATTAATAAATACTTTATAATTAACATAGAAATGAACGTTAAAAAATTAGATATTCAAGATTTGAGTAATTGGTTTCGTTCGGGCATAAAACCTGAATCGGAATGGGGAATTGGTACCGAGCATGAACAGTTTATATATGATAAAAAAGATCTTAAACGCCTAGCTTATGGTACCCAGCTAGGTATTAAAAAGGTTCTTCAGGAGTTGCAGAAAGATATTTGGGAACCCGTTTTAGAAGGAGAAAATTTAATTGCTCTCTCAGCAAACGGAGTCACAATAACCTTGGAACCTGGTGGACAACTTGAGCTCTCGGGAGGGAATTTCGCCACGGTTCACGAAACCTATGCAGAAACGAAACATCACTTGGAAGTTTTATCAGCTTTGGGAAAAAAGTTGGGTTTCTATAACCTGCCCATAGGTTTCGATCCTTTTTGGAAAAGAGAGGATATACCATGGATGCCTAAGGAACGCTATAAATATATGAAATCATGGATGCCTACAAAAGGAGGATTAGGCTTGGATATGATGACACGTACCTGCTCCATTCAGGTAAATCTCGATTTTAGCTCCGAGCAAGATATGGTAAAAAAAGCCCAGGTAGCTCAAGCGTTTCAATCGGTGGTAATGGCACTATTTGCCAACTCCCCTTTTACCGAAAATAAGCCAAACGGCTATATTAGCTTTCGCTCTAAAGTTTGGGATGACACGGATAACGATCGTTGTGGATTTTTGCCATTTATTTTTGATAAGGGTTTTGGGTTTGATAGCTGGACAGAGTATTTATTGGATGTTCCCATGTATTTCATTTTTCGAAATGAAGAGTATTACCCTGCTAACGGAATGACCTTTAGGGAGTTTATGAAGAAAGGCAAACCTTTTGAACCCACCATTGAGGATTGGGAAGTTCACGTAACTACTGTCTTTCCAGATATTCGGTTGAAAAAATTTCTCGAACTACGTGGTGCAGATGCTGGTGGGTTGGGACAAATTGCGGCACTTGCAGCATTTTGGGTAGGTCTTTTATACGATCAGCATGCATTGGATAAGTCGCACAAAATGGCTAAAGAGATGGATGTGGACCTAATTTGTGGACTGAGGGCTCAGGTTCCAAAAAATGGCCTGAAGGCTCAATATAAATCTGTACTTTTGCAGGATATTGCGCGTCAGTTGGTTCAAACTTCCTATGAAGGGCTGGGCCGGAGGGCACTTAAATTGGGAATAGAATCTGAACAGAAATATCTCGAACCTCTGCAAAAAATTGTGGCTTCTGGTAAAACTATTGCCGAAAACCAGCTAGATAAATATCACAATGAATGGGGAGGTGATTTGAAAAATATATTCCTAGAAAGATAGATTATTGAACTTATTCTTATAAATAACCGCTCATTTTATCATCTTTGCATTAGCCTCTTTAAAATTAAAATAGCTACATTCATTACTAGAATCTATCTATCAACAGAATGCTATCAAAACTCAAATTTTTACTAGTTTATGCCAAGCGCTATCGGTGGTGGTATACTGGTGGTATACTCTTTTTAGGCATAACCATTTGGGTTTCAGTTACCATTCCAGAATATATTCAGAAAACAATAGACATTATTGCCCAAGGAAGGGTGGGTAATGAAGATCTATTTCTGAAATATGTGGCTATGATTTTAGGATTGGCTCTCGTACTAATTTTGGTTCGATCCTTTTCACGTATTCTTTTCTTAGTTCCTGGTCGGCTTATTGAGCGAAGGCTAAAGGGTGAGATGTACAGAAAACTCTCCACTTTTGGCAAAGATTATTTCGATGAAAACAGTGCTGGCTCCATCATATCTCGCGTAAATAACGACATAAATGGGGTGAGAATGATTACTGGTTTTGGACTACTTCAAATTGGTAATATCCTTTTTTCACTTTCCATAACTCCCTATAAAATGTGGGCTATGTCGCCCAAGTTAACGCTTTATTGCATTGTACCTTTGGTGGTTGTGTTTTTTGCAGTGCGCATAGGGATGGCAATAATGGTGAAAAACACACGGCTAAGTATGGAGGCGCTGCAACGCTTGTCGGGCAAAACGGTTTCTTTCCTTTCGGGCAACGGTGTTATTAAAAGTTATAATATCCACCAATGGGCCGAGGATAAAGTTCATAAAGAGAGTATTTCTCTATTCAACTACACCATAAAAATAGCTTGGATTCGCTCTTTCGTTATGCCGTTACTGGGCAGTATGGAGCAAATCCTTAAAATAGTGACTCTCTTTGTTGGAGGGCTTTTTGTTATTAACGGTGAATTTACCCTTGGGCAACTCACTGCTTACATTGCTTATGCTGCGCTTCTAACTCAACCCATTATGGGTTTGGGATGGTTGTTAACCGTGTTTCAACAAGGGTTTGTAGGTATTGGCAGCATTCAAACTATTATGGATCGTAAAGGCGAAGACGACAACAAGCCAGCATTGCCTGAAAGTGTGAGAGAAAGGCTGTTCGAAAAAGGAGTTTCCATAAAAGATTTGTCGTTTACCTATCACAATGGAAATACGCCCGTATTACAAAATATTACCTTTGATATTGAGCCTGGACAAGTAGTGGGAATTACGGGCCCGCTAGGCTCAGGAAAAACCACACTTATAAACTGCCTAAATGGTTATCTGAAAGTTGAACCAGGACAACTATTTTATGGCAAGCAGGATGCCTCGAATACTCGAGGGCAAGATATTCGCTCCATCGTTCGCACTGTGAGTCAGGATCTATTCCTGTTTTCAGATACGGTGGAAAACAACATAGCCTTTGGAGCAGGCCTACAACCCGAAGACAAACTGGTGGAGCGTGTTGTATACAAGAGTGCGCTAGCCGAAGAGCTGGAGCGTTTTCCTAAAAAGGAGAAAACCATTGTAGGCGAAAAAGGCATTATGCTGTCGGGAGGCCAAAAGCAGCGTATAAGTTTGGCTCGAGCTCTTTATGCGCCAGGTCAATTGCTAATTTTAGACGATGTGTTTTCTGCTGTGGATACCGATACCGAACGATTTCTTATTAAGCAGCTTTTTGAAAGCAAGGTAACCACCAGCTTGCTCATAGTTTCTAATAGAATGAGCGTTTTGGAGAGAACCGACTTTAACATCGTTCTTGAAGATGGAAAGATGGTTGCAAAAGGAACTCATCAGGAGCTAATTAGCAGTTCCGAGTTCTATCGTGAAACGTGGGAAGTACAGGAAGGAGTTGAACGATGAGCAAAATTAATTCAAACCGAAAGTTAAGTAAGAAAGATTGGTGGCTATTCCGTAAGTTTTATAAATATTTCAAGCCTCACAAAAAATGGCTTATTATTAGCTTTGCATCCATCCCCATTACCACGGCGGCCAGCATCCTTTTTCTATGGTTGGTGCAAAGGCTTATTGATGATTTTATAATCCCTGGCGATGTTACTGGGCTAAAACTATACACCATTTTACTCTCGGGTGTTCTACTAGTAAATTTTTTGTTTGACGGCATCTACAGCTATACTTTTTCCAAAGCTGGTGGTATGGCCATTGTGGATATGCGGCGCGATTTGTTTGGTAAAACGCTTCGGTTTCCTATGAGCTATTACGACAAACATCCAATTGGGGTAACCCTTTCGCGCTTAACCAGCGATATGGAAAGTATATCCGAATCATTCGCTTCGGGTGTATTGGGGTTAGTGGCCGATAGCATCAAAACCTTAGCCCTGCTGGGCTACCTCTTCTACCTAAACTTAGGCTTGTCGCTAGTGCTAATTTTGGTTGTACCTGTTATATACTTTGTTATACGTTTTTTACGTAAGAAAATACGTAAGGCCTTCGATCAATCTCGAAGCAGCCTGGCCAAATCTGCCGCCTACTTGCAGGAGTCTATTTACGGAATGAAAACCATTCAGCTTTTTGCAGCCGAAGAAACTGCATTTAAAAAATACGATGCGCTTAATAAAAAGTATAGCGAAGCACAAAACCGTTCCAACGTGTACGATGCATCACTCTACTCCATTGTAGAGGGTATTACATCCATTGCAACCGCCCTAATTATATGGTATGGCGCTGTGCAAATATGGAACCTAAACTTCACCATTGGTGTTCTAATCGTTTTCGTTACAACGCTGGGCAGGCTGTTTATTCCTGTTCGACAGTTTGCGCAACAAATTACTACCATACAGCGTGCTCTGTCTGCCCTAGATCATATTAGCGTGCTGTTTGAGCAAGAAGTGGAAGAACCTGCCCATTGTGTTGAAAAAACCGATGTGCAGCCTATTGTTTTAAAAGAAGTTGTGTTCAAAAATGTATTTTTCAGCTACTCCTCAGATGGCTCCGACGTGCTAAAAGATGTATCATTTACTCTAAACAAAGGAGATCGGATTGCATTGGTTGGGACAACTGGCTCTGGAAAATCTACCATCATTCGGCTGCTTACAAAAGCGTACTCTGGTTACCGGGGTTCCATCACAATTAACGGTCAAGAGCTGCGCGATTTGCCATTGCGTCGTATTCGCGAAACTGTTTCGGTAATGCAGCAGGATATCTATCTTTTTAACGATACCATCGGGTTTAATATCAGTTTAGGGCGCCAAGGGATTGGCAAAAAAGATGTGGAAGAAGCAGCCCAATTTGTTTATGCCGACCGATTTATAAAGAGGTTACCCCAAAAGTATGATTTTATTATTCAAGACAATGGCGATAATCTATCTAAAGGTCAGGGGCAGCTCATCTCATTTGCTCGCGCCATAAGCGGCAATAAGGAACTTATTATACTTGACGAAGCCACCAGCTCGGTGGACTCAATCACCGAGCGATACATCCAGAAAGCCATTGAAAATATATTCGCATCTCGCACGGTTATTGCTGTGGCACACAGGCTAAGTACCATTAAACACTCCGACCTAATTCTTGTACTGGAAAATGGATACATCATCGAACGTGGCAATCATGCTACGCTTATGAAGTTAGGAGAAAAATACGCGGGTTTGGTCAAACAGATGGAAGAAGAAAAAGAAGAATAAAGTTAATTCTTGTATCATTATATTTACCACTATAAAAACTCTTTAAATATGAAAAAGTTAGCTCTCATACTCGTTGCTAGTCTAATTTTCCTAGGCACATCAGCCCAGAACCCCTATGCATACAAAATTTTCAGAAATGGTGGCGAGCCTATTACTTTTGATGAAATGGTTAATGAGCTTACACTCACCGATATTATCCTATTTGGCGAGCTACACGATAACCCAATAGCCCATTGGTTGCAAATAGAGCTTTGCCATTGGCTTAACAGCAAGGGAAAAGCGCTGATTTTGGGCGCAGAAATGTTCGAAACCGACAATCAACTTATTTTAGATGAATATCTTGCGGGACAAATTTCGCAAAGCCGATTTGAGAGCGAAGTCCGTTTGTGGAATAACTACAAAACCGATTACAAACCGCTGGTCGAATTTGCAAAGGAGAATAATCTTCCGTTTGTTGCAACAAATATTCCTAGGCGATACGCTTCAATGGTCGCATCGGGCGGTTTTGAAATTTTAGACAGCCTTAGTACCGAGGCAAAAAAATATATCTCCCCTTTACCCGTCGATTACAACCCTGAGCTACCCGGCTACAAGGCTATGCTAAGCATGATGGGTATGCCTGGCAAAGCAAATAGTAAAAGTGAAAACTTTGCTAAAGCACAAGCAATTAAGGATGCCACCATGGCATGGAATATTGCAAATAATTTTGAGAAGGGTAAACTGTTTATCCATTTTCACGGAACCTATCACTCAAATAACTATGAGGGAATAGTTTGGTACCTAAATCAATACAAACCCAATGCAGCGCAAAAAACCATTGCAACGGTTCTTCAAACTACTGCCAATGAGCTAAGCGACGACAACAAAGACCTTGCTAATTATATTATTGTTGTGCCAGAGCGAATGACGAGAACATACTAAACCTAGTTCGACTCAGGCTGAGCCTGCCCCGCTACCTCACGACTCCCATCGTTTGTAAACTAAGAAAACAAAAATAAAGTAACCTACTATTTTATTTAATTGATTTATAATTATATTTGCACCCCAAATATTTGCTACTAGCAATCATATTTTATCAGAATGGAAAATTTATGCAAGATCAAAGAGATTTTTAGAGAAATCCAGGTGTTTGAACAGAAGTTGAATAACGACCTAAATGTTACAATTAATGAGGCTATGGTGTTATGCAGTTTATATGAAACCATTAAATGCTCTGGCGATGTATCAGCCGATACGGGAATATCAACTAGCAGAACTTCACGTGTGCTACTTTCTCTAGAACAAAAAGGGTATATCATCCGTAGCTTTTGCGATGAAGATAAACGCAAGATGATGTTTAAACTAAGTTCCGAGGGAGTAAAAAAGAAAAAAGAAATTAGCGATATCGAATTAACATTAGATTTTAAAAACTAAAAGGAACCAGATGAAAATTATAATTATTGGTGGAGTAGCCGGAGGGGCTACAACTGCAGCACGTTTAAGACGAGATGATGAGAATGCTGAAATCATAATGTTTGAACGTGGCGAATATATTTCGTATGCCAATTGCGGGCTCCCATACTATATTGGGGGCGTAATTGCCGACCGGGATAATCTATTTGTTCAAACTCCCGAGGTATTTAGCAAGCAATTTAAGGTTGATGTTCGTATTTTAAATGAAGTTATTTCAATTAAACCCGAATCTAAAACAGTGATTGTTAAAGATTTGCGCACTGGAAAAGAGTACTCAGAATCGTATGATAAGCTTGTACTATCGCCTGGCGCAGAGCCCGTTCGTCCAAATTTACCAGGAATAGATAGCGAAGGCATTTTTACCATGCGTAATGTTGCCGATACCGATAAGATTAAGTCATTTATCGACCATCATAAAACTAAAACGGCAATAGTTGTTGGCGCTGGATTTATTGGTTTAGAAATGGCTGAAAACTTACATAAGCTGGGGGTTTTTGTATCGATTGTTGAAATGGCAGAGCAAGTAATGACACCATTAGACTACTCCATGGCATCGATTGTACATCAGCATTTAAAAACAAAAAACGTAGCATTCTTTTTAAAAGATGGGGTTTCTTCATTTCAAAAGGAAAACGGGCATATTGTTGCCACTCTAAAAAGTGGGCGAAAAATAAATGCTGATATCGTAATTCTATCAATCGGTGTGCGAGCAGATAGCAAGTTAGCGCGAGAGTCGGGCTTGGAAATTGGCGCAACAGGTGGTATTGTGGTTAATAAGCATTTACAAACCTCAAATCCTGATATTTATGCCGTAGGCGATGCCATAGAATTTGAAAATCCAATTATTCATAAAAAACAGATCACATACCTGGCTGGACCAGCCAATAAGCAGGGCCGCATTTGTGCAGATAATATTGTGTTTGGCAATAAATCGGTATATAAAGGTTCTATCAACACGGCCATTGCCAAAGTGTTCGATTTAACGGTTGCATCAACCGGTGTCTCGGGTAGAACATTAAAGAATGAAAATATTCCGTACCTATCGGCCATCATTCATGCTGGTTCACATGCTGGATACTACCCAGGTTCCATTCCCATGAGCATAAAAATTGTGTTTTCACCCGAAGGTGGAAAGCTATACGGTGCACAAATTGTTGGTTATGATGGGGTTGATAAACGGATTGACCTATTAGCACAGGTTGTAAAGTTCAATGGTACTATTCACGATTTAATGGAAATAGAGCATGCTTATGCACCCCCTTTCTCATCTGCAAAAGATCCGGTAAATATTATGGGTTTTATTGCCGAAAACATGCTGAACGGCTCCATGAAACCTTACTCTTGGAGAGATATTGAATCGGTAAATTTATCAGACACAGTACTGCTAGATGTGCGTACCAAGGATGAATTTGAATTAGGGGCAATACGTGGCGCAATTAACATTCCTCTTAATGAAGTTAGGGATCGCTTGGATGAAATACCCCAGCAAAAGAAAATAGTGGTTTATTGTAGCGTTGGCGTGCGAGGTTATGTGGGTGCAAGAATTTTGATGCAGCTTGGCTACACAGAGGTTTTTAATTTAATTGGAGGGTACAAAACCTACGAGTTTGCCAGTCAAAAACAGAGCAACGAGGATGTTTATGCCAACGACGTAATTGGGCTCGACAACCTAATATACCAAGTAGATAGTGCGTCAAAGGGAAGTTTTGCCGATTCGTTCGAAAAGGTAACTATTGATGCATGTGGATTGCAGTGCCCTGGCCCAATAATGAAACTGAAAAAAAGTTCGGATATGCTTAAACCTGGTCAGATGATGGAGGTTAAAGCCACAGATCCCGCATTTTCAGCAGATGTTAAAGCATGGGCAAAAATAACTGGTAACAGAATTGTTAACGTTTCAGAATCGGCAGGGGTTGTTACCGCAATTATTGAAAAACAAGCCAAAGTAGAAGCTGTAAATACTGTACAATCTTCGACTGCTAAAAATAAATCCATTGTTGTATTTAGCGATGACTTGGATAAGGCAATTGCATCCTTTGTTATTGCAAACGGAGCAGCCGCAATTGGAAGCAAAGTATCTCTCTTTTTCACTTTTTGGGGCTTAAATGTTATTAAGAAACAAAACCCAGAAGCGGTTTCCAAAGATTTTATGGGCAAAATGTTTGGCCTTATGATGCCCAAAAGCAGCAAGAAGCTTAAACTCTCAAAAATGAATATGTGGGGAATGGGACCAAAAATGATTCGAAATGTAATGAAAAACAAAAAAATCGAATCATTGGAATCATTAATGCAGCAAGCCCACGAAAGCGGAGTAGAGTTTATTGCCTGTACAATGTCAATGGACGTAATGGGAGTAAAAAAAGAGGAACTTAACGATTATGTAACTTTTGGTGGTGTAGCCGCATACTTGGAAAGAGCTGAAGATGCAAATGTGAATCTATTTATATAGCCTTTGTCAATTATAAGAAAGCCGTCATGAATTTATTCGTGACGGCTTTTTTCTGGAATTTGATTCTCAATATTTCTGCGCTAAAAGTCAGCTAGTAGGGATTTTTTGAACAAAAAACAGCTAACACTATTCGCTTTACCCTAAAGTTTGCTATTTTTAAGGTTTGATATAAACACACATACCCCTCTTTGCTATGAAGATTAAGCTTAATGTTCGACAGAAAATTTCAATCTCTGTTTTAAGTGTAGCCCTTATTCTTTTTGCCATTACCATAGGTTACTTTGCGCTTAGTACGCAAAAAGCAACCCGAAAAAATTTGACCGAGCTTACCATTTCGTATACCGATAGATATGCAATGGTTATTGAAGATTGGCTTAGCAATGATTTGGCCGTTTCGCGCACAATTTCAAACGCTTTTTTAGAGCACAAGCAGCTACCTTTTGAGCAGTGGCGAGAGCTTATAATGGGTATGTACAAGCAAGTTATGATTGCTAACCCGCATTTTGATGCCATTTGGGATAGTTGGGAATTTTCACACCTCAACCCCGAGTGGGATAAACCCTATGGTCGATGGCTTCATATATACTATCGCGAAGATGGCAAATTGCTCTCTAAATTCGAAAAACGCAGCGTAGATGGCGACCCTGCCGTATACAAAATGCTGAAAACAAAGGCAGACGAAACAATTGTTGAGCCTTACGCTTCGGCATTGCAAACTGGGGGATTAATGACCTCGCTTACATCTCCAATGTTTATAAATGGAAAATTCGCTGGCATTATTGGCATTGACCTATTTTTAGGCCGATTTCAAGAACTTATTAAGGACATTAAGCCCTATAAAGAATGTACGTCTTTTCTTGTATCCAACGAGGGAACAATTGTTGCTCACGCCGATACCAGCATATTTTCAAAGAAGTTACAAGACGTTTACCCCGAGCTCGACTCCGTTAAGCAGGTTATGGGCCGAATTAAAAGGGCCGAAAAATTTAACTTCACCTTCACCAAAACCAACGGCGAAAGGTGTTTTTATAGCTTTAGTCCAATTAATGCTGGTAAAACCAACCAACCGTGGTCTTTAGCAATAATTGTTCCCGAAAGAGTAATGCTGGCCGATGCCAGTCATAGCTACAATGTGGGTCTAATGGTAGGTGTTATTGGTATGATACTTCTTATTATTACCATCATTGTTTTAGCAAATGCCATTACAAAACCCATAAAAAAAATTACCTCCCTTCTCGAAAGTTTGTCTATTGGCACAATTAACAACGATATGAAGGTATCAATTAATACTGGCGACGAGATTGAGCAAATGGGAAATGCGCTATCCAAATCAATTGACGGGTTAATACTAAAAACCGATTTTGCAAAAGATATTGGAGAGGGTAACCTGAACACCGAATTGAAACTTTTGAGCGACAACGATACGTTGGGTAAATCACTTCTCGATATGCAAGCCAGCCTACTCAAGGCCGAGCACGAGGATGAGATTAGAAAAGCCGACGACCAGAAGCGCAGGTGGGTTAACGAGGGGCACGCCAAGTTTGCCGATATGCTGAGGCACGACGGCGATAATTTAGAAAAACTGAGTCAGAAAGTTATTAAGAACTTGGTGCTTTACCTAAATGCCAATCTAGGTGGCATTTATGTTAAAGACGAGAACAGCTCACCCGTTACATTCGATTTATCGGCATCATATGCATACGATAGGAATCGTTTTTTAGATAGATCATTCGAGCTGGGCGAAGGGTTGGTTGGAGCCTGTGCAGCCGAGAAGGAAACCATATACTTAACCGAAATACCCCAAAATTATATTCAGATAACCTCGGGTATTGGAGGTGTTAATCCTAACAACCTGCTTGTAGTTCCACTAATTGTTGAAGATGAGGTGCTCGGTGTTCTAGAGATAGCCGCAATAAAGATTTTTGAGCAGCACGAAATTGAATTCCTTGAAAAGCAGGGCGAAAGTATCGCTTCAACCCTTAGGAGCGTTCGGGTAAATCAAAAAACAAACCAGCTTCTTCAAAAATCGCAAGAGCAAGCCGAAGTTTTAGCGGCTCAAGAAGAGGAAATGCGTCAAAACCTCGAAGAGTTGCAAGCAACCCAAGAAGAAGCCTCGCGCAAAAGTTTTGAGATGGAATCCATACTCGAAGTGCTTAATGCCTCAACTTTTTTTATGGAATACGACTCCTCTGGTAAAATTATTAGCATAAACGATAAGTATCTGGAACTGCTAAATGTTACGCGAAACGAGATGCTGGGAACACACCATTCCGATAACCTACAGCTTACCGAAAGGCAACGTTCTCAGTACGAAAAGTTTTGGGAAAACCTTCGCAGTGGCGAAATACAGAAGCAAACAACAAAAACGAACGTTGGAGGCAAAGAGTTTAGCTTCCTTGAGACGTATACGCCCATCCGAAATAGCAATGGTGAGGTTTATAAGATACTGAAGATTGCCACTGAGGTTACCAATTTGCAGAATGATTAACCTATAACGCTCGGGCGATAAGTGCGGTTTTGGCGTACTTTCCAAAAAATAAGCACTTGGAGAATGCCATACCAAGTATGCCAACATCGCATTTATCGTTTGTTGGACACTGTTTCGCTCCGAGTTCGAAGCCTTAAAGTTTGGCATTCTTTCGCCCGAGCGTTGGGCTATATTAGCATACCGAGAGCAAGCGTACTTTCTTGCGTAGGGATGCGTCAAGTGACTTAAATTTAATAATTATATTGATGTCTGACTATAAAATGAGATTTTGTATCGGTATCGAACCTGAACCGGTTAATGTACCGGTCTGTATAATTTTTAAATGCAAGGAGCGGAATATAGCCCAACTTGTAAATATTCATACCCACTAGTAACTTGTTACCATTGCCTCACGAGTCAAGTCGTGCGAAAGCAATAGACCGAGCAGAAACAAAGGGAATTCATCAACGGTTAAACAGAATTCCCACCTGCAAAGCAGGATTATAAAATGCTCTATCATTATGCACTTTTGCAGCTAAGCAAACCGCCTGAAAGGTTAACGATAACCTTTGGCTCAACGCATAATCGAGACTAACAATGGGAGATAGAACCAGCGTAGAGTTTTTATATAGGTAGGCTTCCGAAAGTAAATTGTTACTCTGTCTCTCTATATGCAAGTTTTTAATTGCCCCCATACCAACAAATGCCGATATAGTATAGCGAAACTTCCCGTTTTGGTGACTAAAGCCCAAAAACGGACCACCATATCCAAGGTTAATATATGAACTGGTTGAATTAGCCGAATTATAGTTGGTTTTTTGCGTTCCCCCGTAAATTCCGGCAGTAAAATATTCGTAAAAATAGAATCTAAGAATACCCCCTATCCCAAGGTTTCCGCTCTTAATTTGTTGATGGTTGTTTTCTGTGATAACATATCCTGGCTGAACAATCAACATTCCTCCACTATATACGCTCTTATGCTCATCTTGCGAAAAACCAATAACGGCTATAAACAAAAGCACTAAAACAACTAATATCCTCTTCATTAAAAATTCTTTTCTGCTTTAATCGTCAACTATTTTCATAAAAAAACACACCGTTGGTATGCTGCAATTATTAAAAACTATTGCCGCTATTACCACAAGTAACGGCTTAATGATTTGGTGTATCTTCTCACTAAAAAAAACACCTACACATTGGCTTTAAGAAGGCATTTACTCCTAACTAGCTACTAAACCTGAGGATAGCCAATGCAAACAAAACGCAGTACACGGGCGGGTAAATTTAACCGCTTTAAACACTCTTCAAAAGGTATGGGGAGCTTATTTAAATCGATTTCATTACCTAAAAAGCCCGCCTTAAGGTTTCGTCAAACTGCTTACATATACGCACAAACACCTCTTCTTCTGAACCGAATCCATTAACTGCCTGAAACAAATTTCGATGTTGGTAAAAATCACGGGCGAGTGCTGTTTTGTGCTCGTACTCTTCGAGGCGAGAAACAATGGTTTGGGTGTCCATATCGTAGAGCCTGCTCTTATCGGTTTTGCTCCTAAGTGCTAGCCTTTTCATTGACTCCAAAGGCGATACCTGTATTTCGATAGCCGAGGTAATGGAGCTGTTCATCTTTTTTAAAAGTCCATCCACAATGTATGCTTGCACTATTGTACGCGGAAATCCTTTAAAAATAAACCCTCGTGACCCTGGGCTAGCCTGTATTTTTTCCTCTATCAACTTTATGGCAATTTCATCGGGTACAATTGCGCCTTTGTCCATATACGGTTTAGCAATACGCCCTATCTCGGTATCATTCTTAATTTCTTGCCTAAGCATTTTTCCCGTTGAAATATAAACGAGATTATATTTTTCGGCCATCCTTTTTGCCTGCGTTCCTTTACCCGACCCAGGGTAACCGAATAGAATAATGTTTACCCAAAGGTTCTCGAGCGATTTTTGAACAGCAGAGTCGAGTCGATTCTGTACCTCCTCAACTGTTCCGATACCATTAATAGAGTAGCACAAATTTTTATCCTGATAGTACTTAGCTACGGGTACTGTTTTAGAGTAGTATTCGGCCAACCTATTATGTATTACATCGTGACTATCGTCTTTCCGATGAGATACCTTACCCCGTGACTTTAACCTGCGCACAAGCTCATCATCGGGTACTTCAATGCTAAGCATACAGGTAAGCGAGGTATTCATATTCATTAGTAACCCATCGAGTATATAGCACTGCACAGTAGTTCTAGGGAAACCATCAAAAAGAAACCCATTGGTATCGGTTTTCTTGGTAATCCTATTTTCAATAATTTGCACAACCAGCTCATCGGGCACAAGACCGCCAGCCTCAATGGTATCTTTTGCCTGTTTACCAAGAGCTGTTCCAGCTGCAATCTCTTCTCGAAGTATTTCGCCTGTAGATATATAGGTAAGATTATACTTTTTTATTAACCAATCACTTTGGGTGCCTTTTCCAGCACCTGGGGGTCCAAATAGGGCAATATTAAGCATAGTATTTTGTGGTTTATTTTGGCTTACTAAGTTATTGAATAATTAGCTACAAAAAAGATTTGTTTTAAAATTACTACGCTACCCGCTAACTTGCATAAACAATAATGTGGTAAATACATACATTATTAGCCTATTACAATTGGAATCTTTATTCTATTTTGTTGTAAATCGTTCCCATTTTACGCTCCACAACCACTAATTTTAAAGAGAATTCCGTAATGATTTTCAAACTAAGGGTGTCTTCGAAACATATTATTACTAAACCGCATTGAAAAAAACATTTTTGACCTTACCCCATATCTGTGTTTTACTCCTTATGAAAAGTCCCTAATAATAAAAGGTAACGGGAGCAAGCCTCTTGGGTTTATATGCTAACTAAGGGATTCAAATCCTTTTATTTGAGAAAGTCTAATGGGTCTTCCATTACTTACCCCAACACCAGTTACCTTTGCTTTAGCCGCTAGCTTTTTATCGGACAGCCGCTCAATGTGTTGCTCAAAAATTACCCGCAAAGGGCCCTGCTGGTGCATTGAGGTTGTTACAATAAAACTATCGCCGCTGGTTAACGATTGCTTATAGTCTATTTCTATTCTATGCACAACCAAATCGATGCCCTCGTTATGTAGTTTAGTAAAATCGATGTTTTGCTCAAGCAAATAGGTATGCCTTGCGTGTTCAAAATAGTTAAGGTAAACTGCATTGTTAACTATGCCTTGTAGGTCGCATTCGTAATCGCGAACCGTTATCTCAAGTTTATGCTCAGAAATCATAGAAGGTGTTTTTATAAAAAATGTATTTTCGGCAAAAAATGGTTAAATCGTTCTAGCTGCTCCTATACTTCTTAAAAACTATATTGTAGAATGCTTTAAAAAAGTAACGTATATCGGTTAGTAAAGGTTTTTTAGCGTAAGCATCGAGGTACTTATTCTCAGATGCCATAATTTCGTCGAGTGTTTTCGGATTATCAACATAAAACGGGGGCACTAATCCGGGTCGGTACTTCACCCTTTTTTCTTGCAATTCCTTAGTGTAAAGGCTAAAATAATGGCGACTGAGCGGTCGCACTCCCACAATCTTCAAATCCCCCCTTATGAGGTTAATTATCGAGGGTAGCTCATCAATCCACAGTCGTCGCATTATCCTACCAATGGTTGATACCCTAAAATCATTTTTAAACTTCCCGCCCTCCTCCAAATTGTGATGCTGGTATACATACTCTTGAAGATACTCGGAGTATGGGTGCATTGTGCGCATCTTATAAATTTTAATCTCTTTGCCTTCTTTACCAATACGCCTAAGTTTAATAAGCGGACCGTAGGTTGCATCAAGGTCATAGGCAGGTTTTTTTACCTTTTGACTAACCACATATAAGTGCCCACCAATAAACTCCTCACTATGCACAGAAAAGCCACAGGAGTAAAGTCGACCCAACAACTCGGCGCGCGACAGTACCCTATTCTCGCCTCGGGTAAGAAAAAAATAGAGCCTTTTGGTTAGCGTAAACTTGGGCAAAACCCTTTTAACTATGTAGTCGAAGAAGTAGTAGATGAAATTAAGGCCCGGAGGAAATTTTCGGAGTATACGCTGTTTTCGTAAATCTTTGGTTTCGGCCATACATACGTAAACACCTCCAACGGCCAGCTTATGGTTTACCGCCTCAAAAAACTTATTCACCCTACGTATGTCATTTACCCTTTTAATATTAAGGATGGTAGTAAAATAGTTAGAGGCCTGGCTTTCAATATTAAATTGGGTAGTAGTTGACATAATAAGCGTTGAGGCAACATTTAGGTTAATTGCCTCACTTAGGTAGGCATAAACCTCGAGCCCCAGCTCGTGAACTATGGTTTGCTTTATAACTTTTCTACGGGCAGGGTCAACGGACTTCTCCTCATCGGATTGTAGTAAAATTTTTTTGGGCGTTTTAGGTTTTCGGTAAACCAATGGCATTTCTGTTAGCTCGTGGCTTTGCTTCACCAAAAACCACATACCATAGGTCATTAGCTCAAACAGAGTGGCAAAGCCTATTGTTCCCACCACAATTATTCGGGAAAAAGAGTATGAATACAAAAAAAACATAGCCGAGGTTACTATGGCGAGCGTAATAAAATTGCTTAACAAGATACGCTTCACAAAAGGGCTAAATTCGCTGCCTTTTAGCAAAAATTTTCCGGAAATAATTGAGGGTATTACCCAAGCGAACAAGAAAACAACTAGCGGAACGGAATAATTATCAATATAGTAGTATAATCCAGCTGGCTTAAAGGATATACTCAAACAAAAACTTAAAAAAAAGATTAGCAAATCTAAAAGAAGAAGGAAGAAGCGACTAAACATTTATTTAGCATTTTAAAGTATAGTAAAGGTAAGTTTTATTAATAGTTTTGGCAAGTTGATACTGCTGATATATTTTGAAAAACAGAATAATGTAATTTACGAAATAGTTATTTCACTTAGCTTGCTCTGCTTAACGTAATTAAAGCCAAAATGTTGAGTTAGGTAAGAGGCTAAATACTCCTGTTCGGTTTGCCCTGGCGTAGGAACCAAAAGTGCTGTTCGGTTAAGGGTAACTAAATCCATAACAGTGCTATAACCTGAGCGACAGATGATATTTCTTGCGGAACATATGGCGTTCGCAATATCCAAATCGGGCAAATGCGGAACAAGAGTAGCCTTACCAACAACTCGTGCAGAATGCTGCCTAGCTGGCAGCCCCTGAAGTATTAGCGACTTAATACCCAGTTTATTGGATAAAACGACCAGCATATTTTCAAATATTTGGCGTTGCGGCTCGGGACCCGACACAATCCCCAACATATCCCACCGAACTTCTGAAACCTCAACATCAATACCAGCAAATCGCGATTGAATTCCGATAAACCTCACATTGTTAAATAGTTTTGCAGGTTCAGTTAGCTTACCAGTTAAACTAAAATCTTCCAAATTATCGGGAATAAGGCATTCGGTAAATTTCTGGGCGTGCCACCTAACGTACCACTGTCCTATGGGTTGTAACCATTTAAACGGACGGGGAAATAAAATAGTTAGCTGATGAGTAATTAGCGCACTTCGTGTACCCTTTAGCCAAAGTCCGTAACGATTATCGGAAAGTATAAAATCTATTCGATGCTCTTTTACAAGTATCTTTATTTGCGAATGCTCTTTTACTGTGAGCAAAGCAACACTCTTCGCAATGCGTGCTAGGTTTAAAATAGTAATTCCTCTTTTTTTAAACTTTACACTAAGCGAGGGGAAAAGAATAAATTGAAGGTTCGGAAAACGGGTGCGCAAAAGTTCTATCGAACTCTTATCGGCGGCAACAATAACGGTACAACCCTTTGCGAGTAACGACGCCATAATTGGAATTACGCGCGTAGAATGACCTAAGCCCCATCCTAAAGGGCATACCAAAATACGCTCGTTGCCGCTTACATTAATCATTACCCCGATACTTGAACCGGAATACCAAGCGCTCTAACCCTGTTTGCAATGGCCTCTAAATCGTCAATGGGTACTTTTTCAAGCGTTTCAACGGGTGTATCGCGTGCAATGGTATAAATCATTGCTTCCTTAGGCATAAGCCTTTTAACTATTGATAACCACTGTTCAATTTCTTTTACGGTCGTATTGTCCAGCGGCTTTCCCTTATAACTTCCTCTTACAAATAGGGTTTGCAAAATAAAGTTACCCTTAAATTGTTCCAGCTGCGTTACAACCTGTTCAACTGTTGTAGGCTTATGTGGATTATTAAGCAGCTGTAGCGTGCTATCGAAACCCGAGTCGAGTTTTAAAATGTTTTGGTCCACCTTAAGCAACGCATTAACCACGCTTTGCTTATGTAGCATAGATGAGTTCGATAGCACAGCCACCCTAGCCTGTGCAAAATACGTATCGCGCAACTCAATGGTATCGTTAATAATTCCCTCAAAATCAGGATGCAGGGTTGGCTCACCATTGCCTGCAAAAGTTATCACATCGAGCTTATCGCCATTCGCTTTCATACTCTCAAAGCGTTCAATCATCTTTTCTTTCACCTCGACCCTGCTGGGTAGTTTCTTACTATCAGAACTTTTAGTCCAACCACACTCGCAGTAAATGCAATCGAAACTACACACTTTTGAAGTGGTAGGCAAAAGATTTACGCCAAGCGAAACTCCTAGTCTTCGACTATGAACGGGGCCAAAAATAATTTCATCAAAAAGGAAAGTAGCCATATCAGTAATTGTAAGTGTGCAAAGGTATAAAATATTATTGCTTTGCAGGGTTGATGTTAAACACCAAAAAGATTATCAAAAAAATTGCTTAGGAGTATACGGGAATAAGTTTAGGGCTAAAAAACGCAAAAACCCACAGGTTGCATAGCCTGTTAAAAATTGCTAAAATTTCTGATTTGTTGGGTTTTTTATAGTTCTATAATTGCACACACAAATAGAAATACTATCTTAATTAGATACCATTGGTGTACGGTTAAAAAGAAATAGATTCCTCCCAACGGTCGGAATGACAGGAATCTAGACTAAACGTGGATGGAAGGGGCTTGGTTGGCGGCAAAGCCGCCAACCAAGCCCCTTCACAAAAACCAACAACCTGTCATTCAGAGCGGAACATAGTAAAGCGAAGAATCTATAATATAAAACGATGTTTTACCGTACAATAGTGATTATATATAAAAAGCAGCATTAATTTATGATAGTTTTATAATTGAAAAATCAGCTAAAATTATGAGAAAGTTAATTGCTTTCACTCTAATGCTTACAGCATTATCAACTGCATACAGTCAGAAAACAGGTAACTTCAGCTTATTTATTGAGAATGTATTCTCTCAGGGAGAGGTACTAAAAACGAACGACTTTGTTCGAGGGCTAAACCAAAAAGGAACCCCTATAAGTGACTTTACAGCCTCCGATACACGCATTGGCTGGCAAACAAAAGGAACACACCAGTGGCATCATTTGCATAATTTACCATACTACGGGATAGGTTTTTATAATAGCCTATTTTCGCACAAGGAGGAAATTGGCCATCCAACAGCTCTCTATTTCTTCTTCGGAGGCCCATTTTTAAGCAAACCAAAATCTTCATTCGATTACGAGTTTGGCTTTGGCTTAAGCTCCAACTGGAAACCATATGATGAGATAGATAATCCGTTTAATCTCGCCATCGGGTCATATATGAATGCTTTCATCGATTTAAAAATGGGGTACTCGTGGTATGTTGGTAAACATTTTAGTTTAAATGCGGGGCTTAGGCTAACCCATTTTTCCAACGGAGCGCTAAGGCATCCCAACTCTGGAATTAACCTCGCATCGCCATTTATAGGATTGCGGTATGATTTTATTTCAAGAGAAGATTTACTTAATTCTATTCCATCTCCTGAGCAGGAAGAACTTACAAACGAATTTAATATTAATATTGTGCTAGGTGAAAGGTCTGTAAAACACACCACCACACGTAATATAAAGAGCGTGTCTCTTAAAAGTGTTACGCTAGAATATCTAAAACCCACAAAAGGAGTTTTTAGGTATGGGTTTGGGTTGGATGTGGGTATAGACGAAAACAGATGGATTGCCGTAAATGAAGACAGTGTTACGCTGGCCCCACGAAAGGAGCAAATCTTTTTAGGCCTTGCACCTATCGGGCAGTTTAGGGCAAATCGCATAGCGTTACAAGCAGCTTTTGGATACGAAGTGATGAGCGGAGGTGTATTTGTTAAAAATCAATTTTACCAGCGGGTTGGCATACGGTACTACCTATCAAAACACCTATTTGCAGGCATTGCCATTAAAGCTACGAACTTTAGCAAGGCCGATTACATTGAGTGGAGCTTAGGATTTAGAGCGAAAGCTGGATAGTAGTTTTTAGAAATAGGTTTGTGCCTTTTGTTATCTTCCCGCTATAAAATTAGAGACAAATACTAGATTGATTAGAATCTTCCTTCAAAAAGATAAAAAAAATTACAACCTTTCAACAATATCTTCGTCTTACCTATGAATAAGAGAATTGCGGAATTTATAAAAATTCGTGATAATGAAAACGAAACTCAAAAAATGGTCGTCAATACTATGTATGCTCCTATTTGTGGTTGTTGGAGGATGCGATAAGGAGGACTATACGCTTCCCGTAAAATTCGACCTGAACTTTTCAATAAACAACGACCCCGTACTTGACGGCACTATTACAATTAGTGAAATTGGATTGGGCTTAAAATCCATTGATATTCAAGGCTACAGAGAGCAAGGCGACGATGTTTTTTTAACCAGAAATTTTGACGACCGAAGAAACGTTAAGCTAAAACTTACATCTACACGTACTACCGAATCATTTGATATTCCGCAGGGCACATATAACCCCATATCTTTCTCATACATCTTTCAGCCCGATGATGAGGAAGAAGATTTAATTGAGGATATCCGCGATTGGCTTAAAAACGTTGAAGCGGGAGACGACCTGGAAGAATTACAAGAAGAATTGGGCGAAATAATTGAAGATTACCTTGACGAGATAACGCCTTGCATTATGGTAAAAGGCACTTTCATAAGTAGCTTAAAAGCCCAACATATTGTTATGGTAATTAACAACCCTTTAACCTTAAAAATTCTTGGCAAAAACAAAAACGGGGGCTCGGAAGTAACCCTCGATAAGAGTTTTGCTAACAGCGGAAATCTTCAGTTTAACCCCACTTACTGGTTCCTTGCCATAACCCCAGAAATGCTTAACAACGCTACGGTTGGAATTATTGACGATGAAGAGTATATATTTCTGAGCAAGCACTTAAATAGCAATATTTACAGCGCCATTTATAACAGAATTGAAGAATCAACCACTTTAACAATAAACGAATAGGCATTTGCGCTATGGCTGCAAGTTCACGTGATGATGATTTAGTGCTGTTGAAGGGTTGCCTTGAGAATGACAGGAGGCTGCAGAAGCAGCTTTACCAAAAATACTTTAAGGCGATGTTTCAAATTTGCCTTTCGTATAGTGGCGATAGGGCCGAAGCAAAGGATATTATGCAGGATGCCTTCATAAAAGTATTTACTAACCTCGAAAATTTTAACTCCGCCAACTCGTTAGAGGGCTGGATTAGGCGCATAGTTACCAATACTGCTATAGACTATTTTAGGAAGAGGAAAAGACTTGTATTCCTTGATGAATTTCCCGATGAACCCGATGAGGAGGAACGGGGAACCTTCACGTTCCAAGAGCTTACAAACGATGTTATTCTATATCATATCAAAAAACTACCCGATGGGGCAAGGGTTGTATTTAACCTTTTTGCTGTTGAAGGGCTTAAGCATAAGGAGATTGCAGAAAAACTGAACATTTCCGAGGGTACCTCAAAATCGCAATACAAAAGAGCAAGAAATTTGTTAAGAAAATGGCTTTACGAATATGAACTCAGCAAGCAATGACAAGCGATAAGTTTGACATAGACTACAATAAGTGGCTCCGACAAGTTGAAGTTGGCGAGGATGACTCTGTATGGAACGAGATACAGGACGAGCTCGATTTAATTGAAACTTGGGATAATATTTCGGCACATCTCGATGTGGTTGCCCCGCAGAAAGGTCGGACCGTTTTTATGAAATACGCTAAAATTCTTGCCGCTGCTGCCGCTGTTATCGTACTAATGTTACTACCCATAAAGTACCTTATCGATGAGGATATTAAACCCACCACTATTTCGGAGCAGCGTACCGTGAAGAAAGAAGAAAACGAACTAAAACAAGACGTACTATCTACGCCCAAAGTGGATAAAAGCAATGCTCATACCACAGAGAAAAATGCTCCACCCACTTTAAATTCAAGCAAATCCACCTCAACCTATATTGCGGAAAATAGTATGACTGAATTTATTGAAACTAAAGATGTAGATGACGATGTTATAGATACAGTAAATAAAATAGTTATAGTTAACAAAATTACGCCCCTTCCCTTTAATTCGAATCTTCTTTTAGCCTCCAACAACGCTATTTTACCAGAAATTACCAAAACCCAAAACCCGATAAATTCAGACCCCAGCAAATCTTCGGGCTTCCACTTTCGGGTTTTAGAGGTAGGTTTGGTATATGGCTACAAAAACACTTGGCTGCTAAACCACGAAACATTTAATGGGCTTAACCCAACAAAACTAGGCAATACGCTACCAACTTTCCATCAAGATATTGGCGCTTCATCAACATTTGAGTTTAATAACCGACACCAATTGGGGGTTGAGTTCCTTTGGAAATCGGAAACAGGTCAAAATTATAAGCAGTACATAAACGCCAGTTTTGTTGACAAAAGCATCAATTTAAAATATTCAAAACTTCAAACTTTCTACTACTGGAATAGTAAAAAATTCCGAGGTCAGGCAATTCTTGGTGGCTACATTGCAAGGCTATCAATGGCCGAAGAGTTACAAGAAAAAGCCAGATTTAGTGTAGACAATAAATACACCAACCTCGACTATGGGTTAGTTGCAGGATACCAGTACAGTATTGCGCTCAGTAATGCAATTGTTATTAAGCCAAGCGTTAGGGTTACCTATAACCTTATGAACATTTTTAAGGGCGACGATATTATGCCAAGCCACTTTAAGAAAACCAAAAACCTAGCAGCCAGCTTCAACGTATCCCTATCGTATCGGTTTTTCAAATAAAATAAAAAATAAACCGCTTCCCATTACCACCATTTCAAAACCTTGCGTCTTACTAGTAGAAAACAAATATTTTACTAACTAAATTCTACTAATATGAAAACTGCGAATTTAACCAAGGCTCTGATAGTATTATCTCTAGCTGCACTTATATCATCCTGTACTAAGGATGAAAACGTGAACAAAACAGCTATTAGATTTCAATCAACCAACCAAACAGCTACCTCGGCAATCCAAAAGAGCGCCCTTGCCAATGGCGTAATTCTTGAAAGTTTTAAAATCAACATTTCCGAAATTGAAATTGAGTTTGATGAAAACGACCCAATGTTTGCGACCGATTCTATTGCAACTGATTACGAACTTAAGGGCCCCTTCGAAATTGACTTAATGAAGGATGGAAAAACTCTTGGGGAAACAATTGTAAAGAACGTAAACCTTCCCCTAGCTGCTTACGATGAGATTGAGTTTGAATTTGACAAGAACAATAACAAGGGTTCAGAAATGTACGGAAAATCTGTTATTATTACAGGCAGCATTGATGGAAAACCCTTTACTTTCTGGTCCGACGAGGAAATGGAGCTAGAAATTGAGTTTGATGAACTCGTTACTCTTGAAGATGCTAGCAGCGCGTTACTAACCGTATCGTTCGACCTAAACGCTTTGTTTAACCCCGCTTTGGGAGGCATTGATATTACATCTGCAAAGGATGGAAATGAGGATGGTAAAATTGAAATTAACCCTAGAGACCCCGATGGCAATAAAGAGTTGGCCAAAAGAATATACAAAAAACTTGAGCAAATTATTGAGGCTTTTGAAGACAAGTACGACAACTAGCTTTTAAGCCAAATCACAAAAAACAGGTTTGAGATAAATTCTTGAACCTGTTTTTTTTGTTACTAATGCCATAAATAATTAGCGAGTAAAAAATGCAGAGCATCTATAAAACTCACAACAAAAAATTAGCAGCGCTATGGCTATAATCCATTAATCCGAATTTGTTTTTAGAATATGGTGAAATCTTTTTTAAAGCAACCATCTTTCCCCTTCATAACAAGGTCAAATTTGACCATATTCAGACTTTCGCACAATTAAAGGGACAATGTATTACGCCAGTCGAACAACCCGGCTATCGTCTCTAATTGTGCCACTTTCGAAGTCGAAGGGCGTTATAAGATTTAACCCTGGCGATTTTCCTAGCTCAATGGTTCCAATATCACTATCGAGCCCAAGCGCCTTAGCACCATTTATTGTGGCCCAGCAAAGCACCTCGGCAAAGTTTAATTCGCTGAAAGAGGTAAGTATTTCCCTTAACTGCTCAAATATTGAAAGGGTATGCGATGAGGCTAAACTATCGGTACCTAGGGCTATTCTTAACCCCAACTCATTAAGCATTATAATATTCGGCAGGGTATTCTCAATGTAAATATTTGAGGTGGGGCACAGCACAAAGTATGCGTTACTAAAGTAAGTATTTAGCTCCCGAGCCTGCTCTCTGGTTAAAAATGTATTGTGAATAAAAAGGATTTTCGCCTCCTTGGGCAAATACTGCCTTACAATATCAATGGGGCGACCTTTGGGAACATCATAAAACGGCAAATCCCAATCTTTGTAATTCTGGGCAATTGGGCCCGACAAACTTTGGGTAAACTGCTCCTCAGCTTTGCTCTCGGCAAAATGTATTGAAATAATTTCGTTTCTGGTTAAACTCTCCGCAAGCTGCTCCCACAGTTTGGTTGATAGAGCGTAAACAGAATGGGGGGTTAAAAAGTTTTTCGAGCCTAGTAGCTGGCTAAGCTTCCTCTTTGTATCCATTGCCCTATCCATAACCTGCTGGGCTTTCTCGTTATCAAGTCCTAAAACTTCAACTAAATTTACAAAGCCTATTTGTGACTGCTGCTTAGCTGTATAACTGTGGGTTGTGTTACATATATCGGCTAGGGCAACCGTTCCTGTTCTACGAATCTCATCGAGGGCATTACAAATAGAATTTTCATCAGCATTAAGCCCTCGCAATCGTGAATTACGAATCTGATTTACAAAATCGGCAAGCCCTGTTTTGGGTTTTACCTGTTCTTTAAGCATCGATAGTTCGGTGTGGCAATGGGCATTAACAAACCCAGGCACAATTATGCCATTTCGAAACTCGGTGTGGGCATACTCTTTCTCCTGTCCTTTATGGTCAATTATCTCAACAATAACACCTTCATCATTAACGCCAATTACCCCATTTCTAATGGGCAATCCGGCATTTGTATACACATAGTTGGCTGAAAAACGACGCATACTATAAAATTTTACTCCCCTATACCCACGGGCTAAATTAGCAGGCCATTAAAACATTATAATGCTGATTGAAACCAGCGTAACCCCTATGCCAAAGCCTGCGTAAACTTGAGATGGGCTATGCGTATTAAGATGAAGCCTTGCCCACGCAACAATACCCGACAGCATAATTGAAAGAATTAGGTAGGGTAACTCGCTATACTGTATGTTATAAGTTAGGGCTAAAGTAAGTCCAACCAGCCCGCCAATACCTATCATATGAATACTTATCTTCCACCAAATAGAAATAACTAGGGCTGCTAACACAGCAAGCGTTGCGCCAAGCATAAACAGTGAAATTTCGCTAAGTATGGGCAACCGCATTAAGAAATAGAAAGAAAAAATATAGGGGATAAGAGTAAACAAAATGGGCAAAATCCGCTCGCGATGGGACTCCATTTGCAGGCTCTTTATAATGTTCATTTTGCGAAAAACAGGCAAAACCAGAATAGGCAGAACCAACGTATTAATGGCCACAACAGCCAGTAATACTCGTTTTGCCTGGAAAGGAATTTGCAGCATAACGTCTCCATTGGTTTGAAAAATTACGAGCAAACCATATACTGGCATAATTAGCGGATGCAACAAAACAGAAACGATACGAGCAATTAATTTAGCCATTTATTTACAATGCTTAGTTTAAAAAGCTGAAAGAAGCTACAAAAGCTCCTTCCGAAGTCTGGCAACTGGAATGTTAAGCTGCTCGCGATATTTTGCCACCGTTCTGCGTGCAATGGGGTACCCTTTCTCCTTGAGAATATCCATAAGTTTTTCATCGGTCAAGGGTTTTATTTTATCCTCGGCCTCAATGCATTCCTGCAAAATCTTCTTAATCTCTTTTGTTGATACCTCCTCGCCCGAATCGGTTTGCATACCCTCGCTAAAGAAATACTTAAGCGAGTAAATTCCAAAGTTTGTTTGTACGTACTTACTATTTGCAACCCTTGATATGGTTGATATGTCGAGGTTAGTAACCTCGGCAATATCTTTTAGTATCATTGGCCTCAGGTTCACATCATCACCCGTTAAAAAAAACTCTCGCTGATACTCAATTATAGCCTGCATAGTAAAAAGTAGGGTATTTTGCCGCTGCTTAATAGCGTCAATAAACCAACGTGCCGAGTCAATCTTTTGCTTAACAAAAGTTATGGCCTCTTTTTGCTGCTTGCTGGCATTGGATTTGTTCACAGCATACGACTCAATCATTTGCGAATACTCTCTACTAATTTTCAGGTCGGGCACATTGCGAGAGTTTAGGCTTAGCACCAGCTCCCCTTCAATCAGGTCAAGTATAAAGTCGGGTACAATATGAAATGAGGTGCGATTATGGGGGTCGTTAAAACTGCCACCTGGCTTGGGGTTAAGTTTTAGTATTTCGTCAATGGCCTCCTTAAGTTCATCGTCAATTAAGTTGAGGCGCGTTTGAATCTTATCATAATGCTTACGCGTAAACTCATCGAAATGGTGCTTCAAAATTTTTCGAGCAAGGGCAATCTGCGGAATCGTTTGGTCTTTATTTTCAATTTGAATTAGCAGGCACTCCTGTAAATCGCGGGCGCCAATTCCAATAGGGTCAAAATCCTGAATTAAGTAGAGTATTTGCTCTAACTCCTCCTCGGTTGCTTCAACACCCGCCGAAAAGGCCAAATCATCGGCAATGGCCGAAAGTTTACGACGTAGGTACCCGTCATCGTCAATATTTCCAATTATGTAAAGACCAAGGTTTTTGTCGCGCTCGCTTAGCACACGTAGTCCAAGCTGATTATTAAGGTGCTCGTGAAATGAAATACCTGTTGAGAAAGGAATCTCTTCGTTCTTATCATCTTTTGAGTAGTTGCTTGCCGATAGCCTGTACGACGGAACTTCCTCATCGTTCAGGTAATCCTCCAAGGAAAACTCCTCATCGTTCTGCTTCTCGTGTTCCTCGTTTTGCGCATCATCCTGGGTATGCTCGTCATCATAGTCAACCCCCTCTTCAAGGGTTGGATTATCCTCAAGTTCCTTTTTAATACGCTGCTCAAGCTGCATAGTGGGTATCTCCAGCAACTTTATTACCTGTATTTGCTGTGGCGATAACCTTTGTAAGAGTTTTTGTTGTAAACTTTGCTTAAGCATTTTTAAAAAATGTTAAATAGCTAAAATTCGCAATTGTGTGGCGTTCTGGGGAAGGGAATCACATCCCTAATATTAGCCATACCCGTAACAAAAAGCAGAAGCCTCTCGAATCCTAACCCAAACCCGCTATGTGGCGCTGTACCGAACTTGCGCGTTTCTAAATACCACCACATTTCATCCTTGGGAACGCCCATTTCGTCCATTCGCTGGGTAAGTTTCTCCAAGTTATCTTCACGCTGTGAGCCGCCAATTATTTCGCCAATCTTCGGAAATAGCACATCCATAGCCCGAACCGTTTTACCATCGTCGTTTTGTTTCATATAAAACGCCTTAATTTCGTTGGGATAGTTAGTAAGAATAACGGGCTTCTTAAAGTGCTTTTCAACTAGGTAGCGCTCGTGCTCACTTTGCAGGTCAACACCCCAAAAAACAGGGTACTCCCACTTCACGTCAACGCTTTCGAGTATTTTAATGGCCTCGGTATAGTCTAACCTTTCAAACTTCGTTTTGGCAACAAGTTTTAACCTCTCAATCAGCTCCTTATCCCACATTTTATTCAAAAACTCAAGGTCGTCTGCACAATGTTCGAGGGCATAATTAATAAGATATTTAAGAAACTCCTCGGCCAAATCCATATTGTCGGTTATATCGTAAAAGGCCATTTCGGGTTCAATCATCCAAAACTCGGCAAGGTGGCGGGGTGTATTCGAGTTCTCGGCACGGAAAGTTGGGCCAAAGGTATAAATTTCCGATAGCGCAAGTGCTCCTAGCTCGCCCTCAAGCTGTCCCGAAACGGTTAGGTGGGTCTCTTTTCCAAAGAAATCTTCTTCATAGTTAACTTTCCCATCCTCATTACGAGGGGTGTTCTCCATATCGAGCGTAGTAACCCTAAACATTGCGCCAGCCCCCTCGGCATCAGAAGATGTTATAACAGGAGTGTGCAGGTATACAAAGCCCTTATCATTGTAAAACTTATGAATGGCAAATGCCATAGCGTGACGAATACGAAGCACCGCTCCAAAGGTATTGGTACGAGGCCTTAGGTGTGCAATTTCTCGTAAAAACTCAAGGCTATGCCCCTTTTTTTGTAGCGGATACTGCAATGGGTCTGCCTCTCCATATATCTCTATTTTCTGCGCCTGTATCTCAACTGGCTGTTGTGCGCCTGGCGATTCAACTAATGTCCCATCAACTCTAATACAAGCACCGGTATTTATATGCTTTAAATACTCGTCGCCAAAAACGGCCACATCGGCCACTACCTGTATGCTATGAACTGTTGAACCATCGTTAAGAGCGATAAAAGCAACATTTTTATTACCTCGGCGGGTACGCACCCATCCTTTAGCTGTTACATTTGAGCCAACAACTCCGTTTTTTAAGAGTGCTGCAATTTTAGTTCGCGATTTAAGTGTCATATTTAAGTAAATTAGCAATTAACAAATTGATTTGCACGTATTCAATACGGGCAATGCACAAAAGTAACCATTTTTTAAGAAAAACAGTATTATCTCTCTCCTACGATTTGTACTTGTGAGTAGGATTATAAAACCCTACGAACCGTAATAGGTTGACAGGCGCCTTCGAAAAACCTTATCGTTGGCCTCATTTATGGTGGCAATAAACGCTTCAATCTTAGTGAATCGCTGCTCATACTCCTGACTCGATATTACATCCTGGTCCTGAAAAACTACATAATCAATTTTATAACCGCTCCTATCAAGGGTCATAGCAACAGCTGCTTTGTAGTCGTCAAAAATGATAATAGAGGGAAGGTTACTCTTACTATACAGAAGAATTGACGAGGTCACTCGTTGTTGTATATACTCTATCTGAGATATCCCTAAATATTTTGTTCCAAGCAGTAATCTAACCAAATCTATTTGTGCAATCTGCATACGCTTGCCCTGACTTGCTAGCATTTCATAATCTTTTTGTGAGGTCTCCAAAAAAAGATTCAGAAACTTACTAGGCACACCCTGCAAGTCTTTCATATCATTCTCACGCTTGCGTAGCTTGTACTCACGCTGGGCCAAATTTTGGTCGTAGGGTATGTAATTACTCCACTTTTTAGTCCGTTTATACGATTGGGTTACTGGTTTGGGTTTCCATTTCGACTGTGGCCGAATCATTATTGGGTCCGATAGTGATAAATGTTGCGATTCGATAGCGTAAACCAAACAGTTAACAAAATGAACATACCCACCGCCCAAAGTACCGTGAAGAGCCGACCATAAGGTGCTTGGTTGTTGCTTACTTACAGCAGAATCGGAAAGGCTCTGCTCTTCAATTTCCAGCTTACGGGTTTTAAGATGATTTATAAAATCTTCGTCGAGACTAACTGGATAAAAAGTAGCTGACTCGCTTTCGCTATCAAAAGAAAACTCATCGGTATGGTAAAGAGCCCTAACGTCCATAACGTAATTGGTATCGTTAGAGAGTTTTACGTGAAGGTTGTAGTCTCTTCCCCAACGCAACTCGCTAATCGACGGCATTTTCTGTTGCCCCATTGAAACCATTGAGCAAAGTAAAAGCACGTAAAGCCATATAAGTCTTTTTGTTATCATAATATGTAAAATTATATTTTCGTGTTTAAAGATACAAAAAGATAGTTAGCATTATGCGCTATTTTGCCCGAAATGGGAAAGGTATGCCTATGCCCTTTTGCTACAAACACATACGCAACCCAAAGTTAAATAGGCGAAAATAAAAATGGAAAATGAAGAAATGGCTCCTAATTGTTTATTAAGTTCTAGGTACCAACAGATACTACGGAAGCAGCTTTACACAAGCTTTTTAAGCAGCTCCTCCTTGTTGCCAAACAGATAATCGATGGGCGCAATTTCGGGCATAGTGTAGGCACCTGGTTGCTGACGCAATACAGCCCTGGCGCATGAAACCAACACTTGAGCCGTTAAAGCTGGATTATTTATCTTCATTCTGAACTCGAACTGCTGATTTTGAGTTTTACCCGAAACCCCTTTGTGCTCCAACAAAACGCCATGCCCCATATCCTGTAGCTGATTGACATCGGAAACGGGGATAACGTGGGTTTCATCTTTCAAAAAATAGCTGTCGGACTTTATCTCGGCAATCACTTTTTCGAGGCTAGCATCCTCTTCCAACTCAACATACACCATACGCCGATGGATACCCGTACCAGTGGGGATTGTAATAGAAAGAGCATTCTTAACTCCCTTCTTGCTTTTGGCAACCACCGAATGACCCATGCTCATACCTGGGCCAAAATTGGTGTAGGTTAACCCCTTTGGTGCCATAGTCAGCATTAATGTACGTATAACCGAGTCGGTTCCTGGGTCCCACCCAGCAGAAATTATCGCTTTGGAATTATGCTTCTTACCAGTTTCATCCAGCAGACTGCGTAATTTCAGCATCTCTTCGCCATGAATATCAAAACTATTTACTGTGGATATTCCCGCTTCCATATAAGCTTTTGCAACCTGTGGAATGGTTCGGGTGGGCGAACAGAGAATAGCTACATCCACCTCTCCCAATTCAGAGATATCGGTTACCACCTTAACGCCTTGTAATTCGATGGGAATATTTTTTGCTGAACCAACACGACGAACAACACCAACAAGCTGCATATCGGGTGCTGCCTGAATGGCCTCAACCGAGAATTTACCTATATTACCATAGCTCACTACAGCAACTTTAATCTTATTCATAACTTTTGTATTTGAAAGAATAGTTTTCACCTACAAATATTCAAAAAGTCTTTGACTTGTAGGGTATTTGTGGCTAATTTCTTTTGAAGTTTTTTGAGTTTAGCAGATTTTGGTTGTTGGGGAGAACGATATTTATGCCTTGAGTATAGTTTTTTTTGATTTGTTACTGTACGACAGTGTCATCGAAAACCTCAAACACCGAGCAGTTCGACAAAAGGGTTTGGGCTTGGCGTTTCCTCGCTTTCAGTGAGTTATTCACATCTGACCCTTTCAGGGTCGTGCTCGTTACGCAGAGTTGGCTGACGCGGGGTTATTCACATTTGACCCTTTCAGGGTCGGGCTCGTTACGCAGTGTTGGCTGACGCGGAGTTATTCATATTTGACCCCTTCAGGGTCGTGCTCGTTACGCAGTGTTGGCTGACGCGGGGTTATTCATATTTGACCCCTTCAGGGTCGGGCTCGTTAGGCAGTGTTGGCTGACGCGGGGTTATTCATATTTGACCCTTTCAGGGTCGGGCTCGTTTCGCAGTGTTGGTTGATGCGGAGTTATTCATATTTGACCCTTTCAGGGTCGGGCTCGTTACGCAGTGTTGGCTGACGCGGGGTTATTCACATTTGACCCCTTCAGGGTCGGACTCGTTTCGCAGAGTTGGCTGACGCGGGGTTATTCATATTTGACCCTTTCAGGGTCGGGCTCGTTACGCAGTGTTGGCTGACGCGGGGTTATTCACATTTGACCCTTTCAGGGTCGGGCTCGTTACGCAGAGTTGGCTGACGCGGGGTTATTCATATTTGACCCCTTCAGGGTCGGGCTCGTTTCGCAGTTTTGGCTGATGCGGGGTTATTCATATTTGACCCCTTCAGGGTCGGGATCGTTACGCAGAGTTGGCTGACGCAGGGTTATTCATATTTGACCCTTTCAGGGTCGGGCTCGTTACGCAGTTTTGGTTGATGCGAGTTTATTCACATTTGACCCTTTCAGGGTCGGGCTCGTTACGCAGTTTTGGCTGACGCGGGGTTATTCATATTTGACCCTTTCAGGGTCGGGCTAGTTACGCAGTGTTGGCTGACGCGGGGTTATTCATATTTGACCCCTTCAGGGTCGGGCTCGTTACGCAGTTTTGGTTGATGCGGGGTTATTCATATTTGACCCTTTCAGGGTCGGGATCGTTACGCAGAGTTGGCGCCATAATGCCTCTCTAGAACATCATAGAGCAACCACGAAGTGGTTAAACATGAATAACCACGAATAATTGCACTAGCAATTATCGTGGTATGACCAAGCCGTGGGGAGGGAACTCTGAAGGAGTTCAATATATTCAACATAAATATTTCTCATCAAATTCAACCCTGTGTTTTTTTAGTAGCCCTATATATTCTTTTCTGTAATTTACTTTTTTGTGGTGTTCAACCTGATTTTTTACATATTCTATCAAATTATCTTTAGCGGAAATGCTATAGGTAAATGCTCCATACCCATTCTGCCAACCATTAAACATGGGGAAAATCTTTTCCTGTTTTATAAAGCTCGATGTTGCAAGTTTTATATCCTTTATCAATTTCGCAGGAGCAATCATAGGGTTTATATGTGTAACAATATGCAGGTGGTCTTCTACACCGCCAATCCTGTATAAATGACAATTGTTTTTTTCAAATATTCCCCAAATATATCGGAACAACTGATCGCGCCCTGATTCTATTAGTGTTCTCTCCCTATTTTTCGTCGAAAATACTATTTGATAAAGAATTTGGGTGTATGTACTCATGGCAAGTAACTTTTAATTGATTCTTTTAAAGTTTAAAAATACATTTTTTTCTTTACTCGCTAGATAGTTTATTAAAATTCACTTCTTTTTAAGACACTGTTTTTCTAGTCTTGAAACTTCTTCACATTTGACCCTTTCAGGGTCGGGCTCGTTTCGCAGAATTGGCGCCATAATGCCTCTCCAGATTACACCTCTCTAGAACATCTTAGCGCAACCACGAATAATTGCGCTAGCAATTATCGTGGTATGACCAAGCCGTGGGAAGGGAACTCTGAAGGAGTTCAATATCATAAACTTACTTGCCAACGAAAACATTTAATGGGTAGGTACAGGTTAAACCATTGCTAAACACAAACGCTTTAACACTGGTTATAAAATGCAATACCATTAAAAACTACGCAATTTTTGGCACGAAGCACAAATAATGATAGCATTTAACTTGTGAGTATTAACTATCCCCTACCGGAATAAAAAATGTCACACAATTCTAATTATATAAAATAGAATTGGCTCGTTTACGTTTTTATTTGCTGCGAAAGCAAAAAAGGTTTACTTTTGCACACTCTATTCGGGTCCCATAGTTCAATGGATAGAATAGCGGTTTCCTAAACCGTAGATCCAAGTTCGATTCTTGGTGGGACTACTTTAAACCCCTGTAAATAAAAAACATTTACAGGGGTTTGTTGTTTTTTAAAGGGCAATACGGTATCCAAAACTTACAATTTAACACTAAATTATTGTGTGATATACTACATAAAAATCAGGTTCTACAATAGGTTAATAAATCTTTGTTCTATGCAAAGAGAAAAACATTGCTCTTGGTATTTATTGCGCAGGTTGCAACTCTATCGTATATTTGCTAACAGCATAAAGCGAGCAGCAGTTGACCAAAAAAATCTAAAATCTTCGAAATAAAAAACCCAAAAATTATTTACAATGAACGATTGGAAAGATAAGCTAAAGTTTGCCTATTCAACAAATCCAGACTATAAACCCGAGGAAGACAATGATATAAGCGAATCAATTAAACCTTCGCAACAAGTGCTAAAGGTGTGGATTGAGAAGAAGCATAGGGGTGGAAAACCCGTTTCAATAATTGAGGGTTTTGTTGGTGACGATAATGAGATGAAAGAGTTGGGGAAAATTATTAAATCTCGATGTGGCGTTGGTGGTACGGTAAAAGATGGAAATATTATAATACAAGGCGAGTTTCGCGATAGGATAGTATCTATACTGCACGAGCTAGGCTACAAAAACTCAAAAAAGGCTGGAGGATAATCTTTAGGTCATTAATTAACTTATAGTTAAATAGTCAAAGCTAACCAAACTGTTTAATTCCAAACATTACATTTATATACTGGAAAACATAAAATAAACAAATGAAAAAAATTCTCTCATTATACATACTGCTAGTCGTGGTATTAACTTCATTTGCAGGCGATACCCTAAAGATAATGCAATACAACCTACTGTATTACGATAAGATTTCCCAATGGTGCAGCGAAGCGAATAACAGTGTTGAGCGAAAAAACGAATACCTAAAAACAATTACCTCTCATTACAAACCCGATATATTTACGGTAAACGAAATGAATGGGAGTTCGCAAAGCACCGACAAATTATTGAACAATGTATTCAATACAAATGGTTTAAGTAATTACAAAAGAGCAGAATATACAGGATCATATATTGTAAATATGCTATACTACAACTCGGAGAAACTGGCGTTAAAATCACAATCGTATATTTTAACCTCGCCCCGAATTACCGATGTTTACCAACTTTACTATAAATCTGATAACCTACAAAATACCGATACTGTTTTCATAACCTGTATGGTAATGCATTTAAAAGCGGGGAACAACTCCAGCGATGCCTCAAAACGCGAAACCTCAAGCGAGCAGATTATGAGCTACATTCAGAATTATGGTATTAAGGGTAACGTGTTTTTAATGGGCGACTTTAACGTTTACACCTCATCCGAAAAGGCTTTTCAAAATTTTTTACAACCAACTAGCCCGGGAGTTCAACTTGTCGACCCAGTGAATGCGCTGGGAAAATGGCACGATAATGCCAACTTTTCTGCCTATCACACGCAATCAACCCATACCGAAAGTGGTTGCCCTTCGTCGGGTGGAATGGACGATCGGTTCGACTTTATTTTAGCCTCAAAGCCTGTTATGCAGGGAAGTATGGGAGTTATTTACGTAAATAATTCATACTGGGCCTTCGGGCAGGATGGAAATCGGCTTGACGGCTCGCTAATTGATGAACCAACAAACACATCCTTGCCTCCTGCTGTTATTAATGCGCTTTACAATATGTCCGACCATCTGCCTGTGGTAATGAGTATATACGCCGATACTGGACTGCTTTCTTCCTCAACGATAGATACCAATTCAACACAAATTATCGATTTTGTAAATCCTGTAAATGATTCTTTAACCCTTAGGTACAAAGGGCAGATGGATGCAAAAGTAAGTGTTTCGCTTATAAACCAAAATGGGTCGGTGGTGCTAAACTCCAAGACTGCTATGTCCCCAAACGGCACTTATTATTACAATGTACAAGGCCTTCCATCTGGGGTTTATATTCTAAAGGTAAAATCTAAACACATCAACTTTAGCAATAAAATTGTAAAACTTTAGTAATGCGGATTAAAACACTGCTGTTCATTCTATTACTTAGTGCATCGCAAGCATATTCGCAGTACTATACTAGTGGACAAGAACCGTCAAGTTTACGCTGGTACAAAATAGATAACCCAAACTTTCGATTAATCTACACGCAAGGCAACGATTCGCTTGCCTCCGTTTTTAACGATTACATAAACTCGTCGCTAAAAATTGTACCATTAACACTTAACCACACGCCATCAAAATTCCCTGTGGTTTTGCACGGCAACTCAATCCTTTCCAATGGGTTCGTTTCGTGGGCGCCAAAGCGAATGGAGGTAGTATCCAGTCACCCATTCGATGCATCTCCAACACCATGGCTTGAGCATTTAGCGTTACATGAGCTGCGGCATATAGTTCAGCTCCACAAAATGTATGGAAACAAGTATCGATTTGGAAATATTATACTGGGCCAGCAGGCCATAGGGCTTAAGTTGCTATTTACCCCGAGTTGGTTTCTCGAGGGCGATGCTGTTTATACCGAAACTGCCCTGTCGGAATGGGGTCGAGGGCAAAGCGCCTATTTTTTTCGTGACTATCTGGCTCACGTTGGCACAAATAACGGGTCAAAATATGAGTATGATAAATGGTTGCTGGGTTCTTTTAAGCATCATATACCCAATCACTACGAGTTTGGCTACCAAATGGTGGGCTACGTTAACCACAAGTACGGCAGCAAGGTATGGAGCGAAAGTTTAGAAGGCGTTTCAACGAAGCTATTCTTCATGCTACCATTTTATACGCGGCTAAAAAAACAAACGGGTTATACCGAAAAGGAACTGTTTATTCAGCTGCTAAGTTACAATGATTCAATTTGGGAAAGCATTAAAGTATCAAATGAAGAGAATAATAACATATCATTACTAGAGAGCAGTTTAGAAAATAATTATATTGAATATAAATATCCGTTTGTCTCAGCTAACAACACCTTGATTGCACTAAAGACCTCGATGGATAGAACACCCGCACTAGTAGAAGTTGATTTAGAAAGCAAAGTTGAAAAAACGCTGCATAGGCCTGGTTACATAACAAGCAGAGTCAGCTATAGTAAAGGTTTAATACTATGGAGTGAGTACAAGTCGCATGCACGCTGGGAAAACCAAAATTATTCGGAATTGTGGGTTTACAAAACCGACAAGCAAAAAGCGACCAGAATAACAACGGGTACACGATATTTTAATCCCATAGCATACAACGACTCAACAATTTTGACCATTGAAAACACGGCCAGCGGAAGGGATGTGATTGTGGCCCTATCGTACCAAGGAAAAGTACAACAAAAGGTTAACACTACCCCTGGATATGAGTTAATGGAAATTTGCAAAGGGCCCAACTCGTCCTTTTTTGCTCGTTATACCACAGCCGAGGGTGCTATGGTGCTAAAATACGATGCTCTTTCTGCAGTGCCCGATACCCTATTGGGCCCACACTTCTCCGATATTTCCAATTTGGCGTATGGCAATGGTTGGTTATACTTTACTCGGACAGATAATTATATTGAAAAAATATTTGCCGTTAATGTCAACACCAATAAGTTAATAACAGTATCTAGTTCAAGTTATGGTTTAGGAAATTTAAGCTACAATAATTATTTGGTAGCCTCAGCTTTTAACGCTCACGGTTCAACTCCTGTTAGGGTAAACTCTTCTGCAACAAAAGATATTGACACGTTCGAAAAAACAAAACCATATTATCCAATCGATTCAGCTTCTCTAAACGTTTCAAATAGTAAAACGATTATAGTAGGCAGAACAGACAATACTAAAACTTCTAGGTACTCTAATTTTAAGAATCTGTTTAACTTCCACAGCTGGGCACCAATCTATTTTGATCCCACCGATTTGCTTTCTCAAATAATTGAAATATACCCAGGGGCTACAATTCTTTCTCAAAATTTAACGGGCACTTTTGTTTCGAGCTTTGGATATTCATACAACGTAACACACGGCGTACATGCAAATATTGAATGGTTAAAATGGTATCCAAAAATAATGGCAAGCGTTAGCTACGGAAACCAGTTCAATACAGCTGTTGGGAATCCAAACTCGCTAGATATATTCTCGTCAACGCGCAAACCTCTGCTAAACGCACGATTACGAGTTGACATACCTTACTCCATATCATCAGGAAATATACTCTCAAAAATAAATTTAGGCGCTCAACTACTATATAACAACAATTGGCATTGGGACCATGCGAAAGACGGCTACCAAAAATGGCAAACAGGCGTTGCGCCCTACTTATCGTTTTATGCGTTAAGCCGAATGGCTACTCGGGATCTTCGACCTCGTCTGGGTTTTCAATTCTATGTTAGTAGGCTCGAGTCCGTTCTCGAACCGAAGATATTTGGTCCAATAACCCAAGCCCGATCGTTGGTTTATCTCCCCGGACTTGGCAGCAACCATAGCCTTCTTATCGGTATAAGTGCTCAATATCAAAAAGCAGCTCAGTATATACGCAGATTTCAGTATACAACAGCTCGCGGGTACGAAATTTCGCCAATAAAGAAGCATACTTTACTATCGGCCGACTACACCTTCCCTATTGTATATCCAGATTTAGCCATAGGTCCAGTTGCATATATTAAAAGATTATTTGGCAACGTATATAGCGATAACGCTTGGCAATCCTCATATATTTCTTCTAACCAAGGTATTGCATTGCAACAAAAAACGCTGCATTCTGTTGGTATTGAAATTGCAGCCGACATAAACTTTTTACGATCTCCATATCTTTTTAGAGTGGGCTACAGTGGAGGTTATAGGTTAGATAGTAACAATTTGCTAAGTAGTAATAACTTGTTTCATAGGCTCATTCTATCGTTAGATATAAATAGTATTACTGGGTATATTCCCTCAGCACACGCAATATACTTAAACAAAGGGTTAAGATAATTGCTTTAAAAACCTATTTATTATGACTATAAGCGAACAAAAAGTTGCTTTACGCAAGCATATTAGGGACCTAAAAAAACAGGCTAATGCCGAAGAAATGTTACGTGACTCGGATAGGATTTTCTCCAAAATTGAAAGTTTAGACGCTTTTAAAAAAGCTAAAACTGTTTTGGCTTACTGGTCGATGTCCGATGAAGTTTTTACTCACAATTTTGTAAAAAAATGGTATAAAGAGAAGCTATTCCTCTTACCATTAGTTGTTGGAGATGTGCTAGAGTTAAAGGTGTTTTCAGGAATGGATACTTTGGTTGTAGGGCCCTCTTTCGGTATTTTAGAACCCCGAAACGGAGCCAACTACCAAAACCAGCCCATTGATTTTGGCGTAATACCCGGTGTGGCTTTTGACACAGCCGGCAACAGAATGGGCCGTGGCAAGGGCTACTACGATAAACTTTTAAAAGAGAACCCAATGCTAAAGGCTGGAGTGTGCCTTAATCTTCAAATGGTTGAAAAAGTGCCTACCGATACGTTTGACATCCAAATGGATATGGTTATTACTCCTTAACTTACTGATTCACAATAAAAACTCGTTAATTCGTAAAAAAAAGTTTCTGAAAGTTATTTTGTCTCCAAAAGGCGTTTTCCAAGTATGGCCGCATAAAAATGCGGCCTTTGTTTTCTTTTAAAAATTAAAGTTGATAACTGCAAAAACCTAAACCCACATAGATGGAAACAAAGAAATTTACTCAATTCGGAGCATTCTCGGTAGCAATTATGTTACCGCTATTTTTATTGTTCCTCGTATTATTAGTCAATTCGGGGCTAGAGAATACAGTCAGTTTTTATTTCAATCTAGCGATGGCGCTAATCTTCCTAAGCTGTTTACTAATTTTTTATAAGATAACAATAGTAGTTGATAGCACCCATGTTTCGTTTAAGCTGGGCATAGGGCTAATTCGTAAAACTTATAGTTTTAATGACTTAAAGCAGTGTAAACCTGTTGTTAATTCACCATTGTACGGAATTGGCATTCGCGCAATATGGAATGGTTGGCTATATAACGTATCGGGTTTAAAATCAATTGAACTTCAATTTGTTAGCTCAAAGTCGGTGGTTAGGATAGGAACTAATAAACCCAATGAAATTAGTCAGCTAATTCAGTCGAGGATTAGCGGAGAAATTCCCAATTGTACAGAAGAAACCAAGACAAACAAGTGGGTAATTTCACTTTATGTTTTGGCGTTTCTCCTAATTTTTGCTCTAGCAGTATTTCCTGTTTGTCGAGAGACAAAAGTGCAGTTTAATGATACTGATTTTAAAATAAAAGGAGCGTATGGAGAAACCATTAAGTATTCCGATATTGAGCTAATCGACACAGTATCTACGCTTCCAAACATTGCCATAAGAACAAATGGGTACGCCTTGGGCAAGACCTTAATTGGAAACTTTAGAATGCAGGATAATACCAACGTAAAACTATTTATAAAAAAAGGAGGCGGACCCTACATTCTCATTAAATCGAAAGGGAATAAGCCTATCTATTTGAATTATAAAAGCAAGCAGAAAACGGTTAAACTATTTGAGGAGATAAAAAATAGGGAAATAGAGTAGTATTAGTATCAAAATAGTTACATCTCTTTGCTACGGCTATTTCACAAAGAATCACGAAGAAGATACAAAAGCTACGTCAACCATTGTCTTAACAAAGACTTCGCCAGCCTGAGCTACGCCGCCAAACTTCGACTTCGCTCAGTTTGACTATGGGGTTGCCTTGAATTGCTAGCCTTTCGTTATACCAACTCGTAGTCAGCCTGAGCAGTTTGCCCTGAGCGAAGCCAAAGCCGACAGCCTAAACTAAATGGTATTGACCGCACGACTCCCGGCGTGTGGAATGGAAATAAAACTAAAAATACGCCAAAATATCAATACAAAAAAAGGCTCAGAAAAATTTCCGAGCCTTTTTTGTATCTATCTATTTGAAAATACTATTTTGCTACTTTATCGCCATCGTAGGCCCACTTAATGTAGGTTGCGCCCCAAGTAAAACCTGCGCCAAACGTGGCAAGAATAACGTTATCGCCCTTACGCAGTTGCGATTCCCATTCCCACAAACAAAGCGGTAATGTTGCGCTAGTAGTATTACCATAACGCTCAATATTAATCATAACCTGCTCTTTTTTAATGCCCATACGTTTAGCTGTTGCCTCAATAATGCGCATATTAGCCTGGTGCGGAACAAGCCAAGCTAGCTGCTCGGGCTCAATATTATTCCGTTTCATAACTTCAACCGCAGTATCGGCCATATGCGATACGGCTGCCTTAAATACGGGTTGTCCCTCCTGATAAATAAAGTGCTGTCTATTGTCAATGGTTTCATGTGTTGGGGGATACATCGATCCGCCTGCCACCTGGTGCAAATGCTTACGCCCAGCCCCATCAACTTGCATAACAGAATCAATAACACCAAAACCATCGGTGTTTGGCTCTAGAAGTACTGCTCCAGCGCCATCGCCAAAAATAGGGCAAGTTTGCCTATCGGTATAATCGGTAATCGACGACATTTTGTCGGCACCAACTACCACAACTTTCTTGTGAGTTCCCGATTCAACATACTTTGATGCTGTAATAAGGGCGTAAAGAAAACTAGAGCAGCCTGCATTCATATCAAATCCAAAAGCGTTTTTAATACCACACTTGTCGCTTATGATATTTGCAGTTGCTGGAAAAAGCATATCGGGGGTAACTACCCCACAAATAAGCATATCAACCTCATCGGGATGAGTGTTTGTTTTGCGCAGCAAATCGTTAACTGCTTGAAAGGCCATATCGCTTGTACCCTTGCCCTCGCCTTTCAAAATTCTACGTTCTTTAATACCTATCCGAGTCATGATCCACTCATCGGTGGTATCAACCATCTGACTAATTTCCTGATTAGTAAGAATGTAATCAGGTGTGTAGCCAGCCACTCCGGTAATTGCAGCAGTAATTTTCCCCATTAGCTAAATGCTTCTTTAAATTTCTCGCAAACTCCGGTTTTTATAACCGTTTTGGTTTGCAAAATCATATTCATAATAGCCTTGGCGTTCGATACCCCATGGCCAATAATGACCGGGGAATTAACACCAAGGACGGGAGTTCCTCCATAATTTTCGAAATTGAACATTTCGAAAAAGGGGTCCGAAATATTTCTCTTTTTAATCAAATGGTAAAAAGCCTCAGCTTCCTTTAAAAGTACATTTCCCACAAAACCATCGCATACTATTACATCAGCTTTCGAGTCAGAAAAGAGCTCATTCCCCTCAACATTGCCCACAAAGTTATAATCTAACGAACCGTTCATCAACTCATGGGCGCTTTTAGTTACCAAGTTTCCCTTCTCCTCCTCTTCGCCTATATTTAACAGCCCAACCCTTGGTTTGTTTATGCCAAAAATTAGTTTAGCGTATATATTTCCCAGTATGCCATACTGATATAGCACATCAGGTCTGCAATCGGGGTTTAGCCCAACATCGAGAAGTAGGTTGAATTTATTTTCAGAAACAGGAATATAGCTTGCAATGGCAGGACGAATAATGCCTGGAACCGACTTTACGGTATACATTGTGCCTACCAGCATAGCGCCAGTATTACCTGCACTTGCAAATCCATCAATCTTTTGTTGAACTAGATGACGAAAGCCAACCGTAATGCTTGAGTCGGTTTTTTTTGCAAATGTTTTTGCAGGGTTCTCACCCATGCCAATTACTTCGGAACAGTGAACAACTTCAAATGTTGATTTATCAACATTTTCCTGATCCAAAATATTGTAAATCCTATCCTGATCTCCAAAAAGAACAATATGTTCTCCTGGCAACAATTGTTTCTGAGCCTCAATGGCTCCTTTTACAATTGCATCAGGTGCGAAGTCGCCACCCATTGCATCTACTCCAATTTTCATAAACGCTGATTTTGGATTGCTGAAATGGGACTATCTATTATATAATTATGCTGATACAGTTTTCTCAATAGCTAGCTTGCCACGATAAAACCCACAATCGGGACAAACCCTGTGATATTGTACTGTAATGCCGCAATTTGAGCAGGTTGACAAAGTTGGAGTCTCTGCTTTATAGTGAGTCCTGCGCTTGTTTTTCCTCTGCTTCGAAATTCTACTCTTTGGATGTGCCATTTTGGTAATTATTTATTGTTCCTAAAATTTTAATTATCTCTAAGTGTTATAAAATATCTTTCAGTTTATCCCAACGTGAATCTGTTTTTGGTTCTTCTGGCTTGCTTTCCTCGGGGCTACTCGATAACATATTTAACTTTTGGAGCATCTCCTTGTCGCAACCATCTTGCGATGTACCCAGCATACCGTGATATCGCTGTATAGGTATGCTCAAACAAATACTCTCGTATATATACTGCGCCAAAAACACCTCATGGTCATTGCTACTCAAAAACCAAATATCATCGTCGGTTTCCTCATCTTCAATTGAATCGCTAATACGAACTACAAGTTTTCCTTCGTAGTTAGTTGGTATCATGAACGGCTCTAAGCATCTGTCGCACTGTACCTCAACACTGCCCTCAATTAGTATATTAAACTCTAGCATGTTGGGATGCTTGTCGAGTTCAACCTCAACCTCAAGATTTCCATTTGAAATCTCACTACCCTCAAATTGTTCAAAAAACTCTTTGTCCACATCAAAATTGAAGATGTGTTTTCCTGTCCCAAGTCCCTTAAAATGAACAGTATATTTATTTAATTTTGTGTTCATCAGCATAAAAAAAACATCTTGCAAAGGTAATTATAATTCTTAAAACACAAAATATGTTCTCTTAAACTACCGTTATTGGGCAGAATAATATTGTGCTGCTATTTGTTTTGACGTTTTCTATCGTGTTCGTTCAAAAGAATTTTACGTATACGCATCGACTTTGGGGTAACCTCAACGTACTCGTCGCCCTGAATATACTCAAGCGCTTCTTCCAAACTAAACTTAATTGGCGGAGCTAGAATCGCTTTGTCATCGGTACCCGATGCGCGCATATTGGTTAATTTTTTCGATTTTGTTACGTTAATCACCAAGTCGCCAGGCCTGGTATTCTCGCCTACTACCTGACCAACATATACCTCTTCGTGCGAATCGATAAAATATCGACCGCGATCCTGAAGTTTATTAAGTGCGTAAGCATACGATGTACCGCCTTCCATAGCTATTAATGAACCATTTTGTCGGGTTTCAATTGGCCCTCTAAATGGTTCGAATGCTTTAAAACGATGAGCGATAACGGCTTCACCTGCAGTGGCAGTTAGCAAAATATTTCGCAACCCTATTATTCCTCGGGCGGGTATCTCAAACTCAAGATGCACCCTATCAGAGCGTCTTTCCATAATAAGCAAATTCCCCTTGCGCTGGGTTACATGCTCAATGGCTTTACCCGATACATTATCCGGAAGGTCGATGGTGAGTACCTCAATGGGTTCGCATTTTTCACCGTCCACCATCTTTATTATAACCTGTGGTTGCCCAACCTGAAGTTCGTATCCTTCGCGACGCATCGTTTCAATAAGTACCGACAAGTGCAATACACCCCGACCAAAAACAATGAATGCGTCGGCAGTATCGCCTTGTTTAACTTTGAGTGCAAGGTTTTTCTCAAGCTCTTTGTTGAGTCTATTCCTAAGGTGGTGCGAGGTTACAAATTTACCGTCTTTGCCAAAAAAGGGCGAATCGTTTATGGTAAATAGCATACTCATAGTAGGCTCATCAACAGCAATAGACGCAAGTCCCTCGGGGTGCTCAATATCTGTAATGGTATCTCCAATATCAAATCCTTCAATACCAACCAGTGCGCAAATATCTCCTGTTTGTACCGTTTCAACCTTTAGTTTACCAAGGCCTTCAAAGGTAAGCAACTCTTTAATTTTACTTTTTATAAGCTTGCCGCTGGGTTTTAGTAAAGCAACGTTTTGGCCAACCCTTAGCTGCCCTCTATGTAGTTTGCCAATGGCTATTCGGCCTACATACGACGAGTAATCGAGCGATGTTATAAGCATTTGGGGTAAACCTTCATTCACTTTGGGCTTGGGAATGTACTCAAGTATTGCATCAAAAACGGCTGTGATATTGTCGGTAGGTGTTCGCCAGTCGGTAGACATCCATCCATTTTTTGCACTACCATAAAGCGTTGGAAAATTTAGCTGATCCTCCGAAGCTCCCAGGTTAAACATTAAGTCAAAAACCTGCTCCTGAACCTCTTCGGGTCTACAGTTTGGCTTATCAACTTTATTAATAACCACAATGGGTTTAAGTCCTAGCGCTAAAGCTTTCTGCATAACAAAGCGTGTTTGCGGCATGGTACCCTCAAACGCATCAACAAGAAGCAAAACCCCATCGGTCATATTAAGAACTCGCTCTACCTCGCCTCCAAAATCGGAGTGACCAGGGGTATCAATTATATTAATTTTCACACCTTTATAGCTAACCGATACGTTTTTTGAAAGTATGGTTATTCCGCGCTCACGTTCAAGGTCGTTATTGTCGAGTATAAGTTCTCCCGGTCTTTCGTGCTCTTTATAAAGATTACTATGGAAAATCATTTTATCAACCATGGTAGTTTTTCCGTGGTCAACATGCGCTATGATAGCGATATTTCGAATGTTTGGCATTTACCTAATTTTTGGGGGTGCAAAGGTAGTGTTAATTTTTTGTGTTGCACGTAATTTTGAATTAACTTTTCAAAATTATTTGTTCTAAAACAGCATGTTACAACAATAGGGTAACCTTTTTGTGTACTTAGTTAATTCATTGTGTACTGAATGGCCTATCAAGCTATTGAATAAATTACCTCATACAGTCAACATATTTTAAAAGCGACAAAATTTGAATGACAAGTTTGTTTTAACATTCTTTTATATTGAAAAAACCCTTTAAAAAACCGAAATACTGACGAATAGGCTAAAAATAACTATTTTAGCTTCGTGAAATTATCGAATATTACTCGTTATTAAATAACCTAATAGTACCCTAAATGAAGAGTTTTAAGCAATTGAATGTAATTGTTGGCTGGCTGGTTTTTGCAATAGCAGCCATTGTTTACCTGTCAACTATGGAGTCGTCGGCTAGCTTTTGGGATTGTAGCGAACGCATAACAGCCGCCTATAAGCTTGAAGTGCCCCATCCTCCCGGAGCTCCTTTTTTTATGCTTATGGCCAATTTTTTCACAACCTTTGCGCCTAACCCTACCTCGGTTGCCATACTAATCAACTCTATGTCGGCATTGGCCTCTGCCTTTACCATCCTATTCTTATTCTGGTCAATTACCCACTTGGCACGAAGGCTTACAAATAATCGGGATGAAAATATTGCGTTACCTCAAACTATAGCCATACTCGGAAGCGGATTTATTGGCGCTTTGGCCTACGCATTTACCGACAGTTTCTGGTTTATATCGGCCGAAGCCGAGGCTTACGCAACCTCTTCGTTATTTACGGCAATCGTTTTTTGGGCCATTTTAAAATGGGAAGATGTGGCCGACAAGCCTTTTGCAAACAAATGGTTGCTACTTATTGCCTACATTATGGGGTTGTCGATTGGGGTTCACTTGCTTAATTTACTTACTATCCCGGCCATTGTTTTTGTTTATTACTTCAAAAAATATAAAACAACCCCTTGGGGTATCGTTGCCGCTTTGGTCACATCGGTAGCGTTGTTAGGGGGTATAATGTATATAATTATTCCGGGTATTATATCGCTGGCATCAAAGTTTGAACTTCTTTTTGTTAACGTTTTTAAAATGCCCTACAATAGCGGGGTTATAATATTTATACTAACGCTTGCGACGGTTATTCCTTACATTCTTTGGATAACATATAAGAAGAAGAAGGTTTTATTGCACGCCCTTATTTTGGGTTTAACCGTTATTACCATTGGCTACTCTTCATACGCATTGCTTGTTATTAGAGCCAATGCCAATCCGCCAATGAATCAAAACAATCCATCGTCTGTTTTCTCGTTACTTCACTACCTTAACCGTGAGCAGTATGGGTCTAGACCCTTAGTATCTGGGCAGTATTACAATGCACCTATAACTAATAGCAAAAACAAGAATACCTACATTAAGAAAAATGGTAAGTACGAAGAAACCTACCTTAAAACTGTATACGAATACGATGAGCGTTTCGAAGGGTTTTTCCCCCGAATGTGGAGCTGGCAACCTGACCATATTAATGAGTATAAAAAGTGGGGCAAAGTAACCGGGCGGCCCGTACGACTGACTAATCCAAACGGAGAACAAGAAGTTAGGCGGGTTCCAACTTTTGGTGAAAATTTGACGTTTTTATTTAGTTACCAGATGGGACATATGTACTGGCGCTACTTTATGTGGAATTTTGTGGGTAAACAGAATGATATACAAGGGCACGGCGACTTAATGAACGGTAACTGGATAACCGGAATAAAATCGCTTGATGCCATTCGACTAGGGAATCAGGATAAGCTTACAAGTGAAATGCTGAACAACTCTTCGCGCAACGTATACTTTATGTTACCACTTATCTTGGGTTTGCTAGGCTTGGTGTATCAAGTTTCACGCGATTCTAAAAACTTCTGGGTAGTTACCCTACTATTTGTTTTAACGGGCCTTGCCATTGTAGTATACCTAAATCAAACCCCGCTTCAACCGCGTGAACGCGATTATTCCTATGTGGGTTCATTCTACGCTTTCTCAATATGGATAGGTTTGGGTGTTATGGCCATTTACGAAGGCTTAAAACGATACTCGAAGGGAGTGGTAGCTGCAACCCTAGCGGTACTGGTTTGTGTGCCTGTTCCCGCCCTACTGGCATCCGAAAATTGGGCTGACCATAACCGGTCGGGACGATACATTGCCCGTGATTTTGCCTATAATTACCTAAATACGTGCGATGAGAATGCTATTCTTTTTACCAATGGCGACAACGACACTTTCCCTCTGTGGTATGCGCAGGAGGTAGAGGGAATTAGAACCGATGTTCGTATTGTTAACCTAAGCTTACTGGGCACCGATTGGTACACCGAGCAAATGAAATGGAAAGCGAATCTATCAGAGCCTGTACCAATAGCTATGGATTTCGACAAATTTGTACAAGGCACTAGGGATGTAATATACATAACGGACAGACTAGACACCCCTATTGAACTTAAGCAGGCGGTTAACTTTGTAGCGAGCGATAACCCCCAAACCAGGCGTCGTGGTAACGATGGTGATATGATTGACTTCCTTCCGTCGAAACATCTAAAAATAACCGTTGATAAGGAGAAGGTGCTGGCCAGTGGGGTTGTTAAGCCCGAGGATGCTCATTTAATTGTTGATGAGATTGTTTGGACCCTTGAAAAGGATTACCTACAGAAGAATGAGCTGATGATTCTGGAAATTTTAGCCAACAACAACTGGGAACGCCCCATTTACTTCGTTTCAACAGGTGGCGACTCTGACATAGGGCTGTCGGAGTATTTACAGCACGAAGGGTTCGCCTATAAATTTGTGCCAATTAAAACAACCGCACCCAACTATCTGTCGGTTGGAAGGCTAAACATCGATAAACTTTACGATAACTATATGAACAAGTTTATGTGGGGCGGTATTGACAAGCCTAACGTTATGGTTGACCATAACGTGCAACGCACAATGCTTGTTCTCCGATTACGCAGTAACTTTAGTCGCCTGGCTGAGGAGCTTATTGAAATGAATAGGGTTGATTCGGCTGTAAAAGTGCTTGATAGGATAGTTGAGTTGCTTCCGCAGGACAAGTTCCCCTATGAGTTTTTTACCCTAGGCATTATTGATGGTTACTATTTGGCCAATGAAACCGATAAGGCTAATAATCTTTTAACTAGTTACGCCAATACTACGCTCGAAAATTTAGAATACTTATTTAGCCTAGAACCTAGGTATGCAAATATTTTAGGGTACGATATTGAGCTAAATTTACAAGTTATGCAAGAACTTATTTCGGCAACCGAACGGTTTGGTCAAAAAGACTTAAAAAGAAAGTATGAACCTACGTTTAATAATTACTTAACAATGTTTTACCAACGCGGGCGTTAATACTGTACAACATTTTATAAAAGACTAAGAGCCTCAGCCATTATAAAAATGCCTGAGGCTCTTTTCTTTTGATTATTTTAACCAAAAGCAACACGAATCAACACAATATTATAAAAATAGTTGGGCAACGCCTCGTAAAACATATAATGTGGTTAACCTGCCCTTACAGGGCGTAATTTTTATGTTTTATGCAATTACCCAAGGCGTGCCTTGGGCTATGATAAGTTGCCACTTCGTGGCGAAAGCCCATTCTCATTTTCCGTTCGGGCTGAAAGCCCAATTCAATCCAGCCCGAGGCAACGCCTCGCGATATATGTATTGGTATGGTTTTGCGCCCTGAAAGGGCAGGTTAAAGTAGAATGACCTTTTTGATTGGGTGCAACCAAATACGATATGTACAACTTAGGCGCAGCCTAAGCCAAACGAGGTCAAAAACAAGAGTAAAAACACCCTGCAAGCCGTTTTAAACCTTTATAACATTACAAAGTTGCGTGTTGATATAAAAGAGCCCCAGCCATTTAACAATGGCTGGGGCTCTTAAATTATAACTATATAAATTAAAAACTTATTAACCTTAAACCAATGGTAAACGGATTAAGCTCATCGCCCTTATTCTCTTCAAACATAGGTGTTACGTAGTAGTTTGCAAACAGGCTAATATTATCAAATCCTATGCGAGCGGTAAAGCCATATCTAAAAGGGTTCATATTAAAATCATCAGTAATTCTATCTTTCCCTTTTAGGTTCCCTTTGTAAAAAACCTTAGTTTTTGAATGTATCCGAACCCCGCCAATAACACCTGCCGATATATAAAATCGATTACCCCAATGGCCCGTAGGAATTTGAAACTCCAAAAGTATGGGTGCTACTATATGAATTGTGTGAAGGGAAGACCTAGTAACATTCATATTGGGATTGTCAACATAGCTATAATCGGCTACTGTTATACCATTTTCAACCTTTATGGTGTTTTTCTTTCGGAAATGGTAGTTATTGAATTCAACTCCTAAACCTGTAACCAGGCCAACCTTGTCCGTGCCAAAACCCATACTATACTGCACCGGATTAATGTTAAAGTTCCACGAACGTGCTTGGTTAATTTCAAAATACCTAAGGTCGCCCTGCATATTCATTGAGTGCGATGGGTCCATAACCCCGTTAAAGCCCCACTCAAAACCAGACCAATTACCCGTAAACCTTCTTTTATAAACGTATCTGTAATTCCTGTCCTTGTCCGAATCGAAAGTATGCTTGTTTCTACTATTGGGTACCTCAATACTTGTCTTTTCGCCATTTTCGATAATGATAATTCTCTTACTCCCTACTCTAATATGAGTGGTATCATTACGATTAGAACCAAACTCTTTATCCAAATCAACATTATAAAGGGTATCTGCTTTATTAAACATCCCATGAACTATGGCAGTGTCTGTTGTAAATTCTGTAATGGAGTCGTTTCGCTCTAATTTGCGCAACTTTTCAATCCCATTTTCTTGCGAATTGCCATAGGTAGCACAAAGCAAAATTAGTAGTGTTGTGGTTAGTAATTTCATAATATTTAGTTTTTTGTATGTTTGATGGTATGACGGGGGACGCTTGCGAAATGTTACAGCGGTTTGTTAACTTATGGTAATTTAATCTGGTAATTCCCTTTGTGAAAGCCTGATAGGTGTGAATTATTATCGTTCGTGTTTTACTGGTACCGATACAGCAAAAAATCGGGAGCTAAAATTAATTTTTTTAATGTAGCCATTCACATCAGTTTCTTTTGTTAAACTTATATCCCTTTCCGAAAGTCTTGCTAGCCTGTTAACGCCCATCTGGGCCAGTTCAAAAAGGCCAAACGATCGATTTCCAGATGAGGATTGCTTGCTAATTTCTGCAGCACTTTTATTTAAAGCTAGTAACTCATTATAATTTTTATAAATATGATTATCTGAATTATACAATATACTAGTTAACTCAATACTTGAAAGTTTTGCTATTGTAATGTCTTGTCTAGGTTCTTTGAGTTCAGAGTTATCTTCAACCTGCTCCGGAGTAGTAACATTAGCACTTATAGGTAAAGGCTTACTTGTACCTAAAGCTTTAATATCGATGTCAACCTTGGTTTCTGGTAAGCTAATTTTCTTAATTGAAATAGGGTTTAATAGAATGGTATTTTCTGGCTGCGTGCGGATGTTACTAGCCATCTGTAACGGCGAATGTTCAAAGGTTTTAGGTAGAAAGAACAGTATGCCCAGCAAAATGGCAGCCGAAGCAGCAGCGGTGCTAACAAAACCTATTAAATGTCTGTACGATAGGTTTAGAAAACCATAACGCTTTAGCGCTACCTTTTTTGCATAACGAATGCTCGTATCAGGAATAAGCTTCGTTTTTTGGAAAAGCACGTACGATTCTGTCTCAACAACACTATGCTTTAGCACAGTTTCAAGCTCTTGCGTCTCTAAAGTTGTAATATCATTCTCAAGTTTAGCAATGCACAGGTAATCGAAGCGACTCTCGATACCGCTAGGCATAGCACCTTTATAAACAGAATGCTTATTGGGATAGTGTGTGTTAGTTGGTTCAAGAACTGCAGATTGAAGACCATTAAGTTCCTCGGCAAGAGCAGGATTATTTGCTAAAAAACGGCGTAACTCCTCCTCCTTCGAAGGCGACAAAGTGCCATCGATAAAATCGATAAAGTAGGTTTCGTAGTTTTCGCTGTTAATATGCATAGCTATATTACTGTTTCTAGGTGTCCGATGTATTGTTTTAAGGTAAGGCGTGCTCTGTAAATATATACCTTTACCTGCGATTCATTCAGCCCTGTAATCTCCTCAATTTCTTGGTACGAATAACCTTCATAATCTCTCAGAAGAATAACCGAACGTTGTATTTCGGGTAACTTTTTAAGCGCCTCATGAAGAATTTCCTGCAAATCGCTATACTGCGTTCCTGTGGTTAACGGCTCTGCCACAACATTCTCAATTGTGGTAATACGTTTGCCTAATCTAATTGAATCAATACTTGCATGGTAAGCCGAGGTAAAAAGGTACGATTTGGCTTTAGCATAATCTACCGTCTCGTGCTTAACCCATAACCGCTCAAAGCAATCCTGCACAACATCGTTCGCACTATCAATATCGATTAGCATTTTTAAAGCGAATCGATACAATCCGTCGGCAAATTTATCAACGCATATATTATATTCCTTGGCGGTCATTCAAATAGATAGAAAATTCGGTAATAGGACGAAGTTACATCTAAAAAGTTACAGCAAATAAAAGAATTCCAAATAACACTAAGTAATCACATATCAATTTAGTTTTATTAAGGCTGTCGGCTATAATAAAATAGTGAGTTACTTCTTATAAACAAAAACGATGTTGAAGCAACTATAATCATCAAAAAAAATTGAACAAAAAGGGAACCAACCTGATTAATAATTGTTTTAAAAACAGAGATATTAAACTGAAAATTATTAAGATTGTAGATTAGTTCAAAGAATGTACCATAGATTTAACACCCTTGTTAACGATTTTAACATTTACGTGTGTGATTACTCTATGCATATTCAGAACAGTAGTTAAAAAACTAAAAACAGGTATATGAAAAGATTAATTTTAGCTGTAATTGCTTCAACAATTCTTTTAGGTTGCAGTAACTTAGTAAGTGATAGCAAGCATAATATGGAGCAAGAGAATTTAACGCTTGCTACCATATGGTACCAAAACTCGCCCGAGGTAAAAGCATTGTACTACCAAGGGTTTAATATTGCCAAAGAGAGGGTTCTGGAATTTAAGCAAACAGAAAGCGTAAAGCCAAAAGCGGTTGTTGTTGACATAGATGAAACGATGGTAGACAATAGCTCCTTTCAAGGGAAAATGATTAAAACCGGTAAGCCTTTTACCCCGGAGATGTGGAGCGAATGGGTTTCACTCGAAAAAGCGGAGGCGCTTCCCGGCGCGGTTGAGTTCTCACAGTTCTGCAAAGCAGAAGGAGTTGAAGTGATATACCTAAGCAACCGCACGCTCGATGAGCTGGATGCTACCATGCGAAATATGCAAAAGTTGGGTTTTGCGTTTATAAACCTCGAAAATTTTTACTTAAAGGATGAAACAAGTAAAAAGGAAAATCGGCGAGAGCAAGTTGCAGAAAAATTTGAAATTATTCTATTACTGGGAGATAACCTAAACGATTTTGCCGAGGTTTTTGAGAACCGTACCAACAATTGGGGCGTATCAATAGTTGATGAGCAGCGCGAGCAGTTTGGCCGTAGGTTTATTGCTTTTCCAAACCCAATGTATGGCGATTGGGAAAAGAATATATACAACTACGAGCGTGTAGAAAACGAAAAAACTCGCTTTACCCTCCGACGCGGAACCGTAAAATCATTTTAATAGAATCCTTAAAATCTACTAATATTTAAGCTTTCGCAACCTCGAATTAATGTAAAACTCTGCCTAACTCACAGGCAGGTTATAATAGTTATATTTGCACCAAACTTTAAAAAATGAGAATCAATTCGTCAGATATTGAAATAATGTCGCCAGCCGGCAACTTTGAGTCGTTAATGGCCGCAATACAAGGCGGTGCCAATTCGGTTTACTTCGGTGTTGGGCATCTTAATATGCGAGCCAGGTCAAGCATTAACTTTACGGCCAACGATTTGTCGAAAATAGTAGAAATATGCTCCGAGAAAAACGTAAAAACCTACCTCACGGTTAATACCGTACTATACGACCACGACCTGCCAGCAATGCGAAAAACCATTGATGCGGCAGCCGCAGCAGGGGTAACAGCAGTAATAGTGTCCGACCAATCGGCAATAAGTTATGCACGTGAACAAAAAGTTGAAGTGCACCTATCTACTCAACTAAATATCAGCAATACCGAGTCGTTAAAATTTTACTCGCAGTGGGCCGATGTGGCCGTTTTGGCACGCGAACTTACGCTTGACCAAGTGGCTGCAATTGCCCGAAATATCGACGAACAGAATATAGTAGGTCCATCGGGTAAAAAAATTCAGGTTGAAATTTTTGCACACGGAGCGCTATGTATGGCTGTTTCGGGCAAATGCTATATGAGTTTACATCAGGCAAACTCATCGGCAAATCGTGGGGCTTGCCTGCAAATTTGTCGACGTTCATACACTTTAACTGATAATGAAACTGGCGACCAGTTAGAAGTTGACAATGAATACATTATGTCGCCCAAAGATTTGTGCACCATTGGGTTTTTAAATAAGGTTATTGATTCCGGCGTTAGGGTGCTCAAACTTGAAGGAAGAGCGCGCAGTCCGGAGTACGTTAAAACCGTAACCCAATGCTATCGCGAAGCGGTAGAAGCCATTGCCGATGGCACATACACGCAGGAAAAGATTGACGATTGGACAGTGCGCCTTTCAAAAGTATTTAACCGTGGATTTTGGGATGGCTATTACCTTGGGCAAAGGTTGGGCGAATGGAGCCACCATTACGGCAGCGTGGCCACAGAGAGAAAGGTATATGTTGGCAAAATTACGAACTATTACTCGAATCTAGGTGTGGCTGAACTTAAAGCCGAAGCGAGCGAACTTATTAAAAACGATAAAGTGCTGATTATTGGGCCAACAACAGGAGTAGTTGAACTAACGGTTGAAGATATAAGGATTGATGACAAGTCCGTGGAACAATGCCCAAAGGGAATAAAATGCTCCTTTGAGCTACCCAATTTGGTAAGAAGAAACGATAAGTTGTATCGGATTGTTGAGTTGGAACCCAAGAGCTGATTGGCTAAATTCACGCTTGAATAGAACCAAAGTACCCGGTACAAGAAATCCTTTAAACCTAATTTTGAGGCACACAAACTTTATTTACAGGGCTTAAAAATGTACCCAGCGATTTTGCCAAAACTATGGCAACCGGAATGCCGACTATTGAAAAGAATAAACCAACTATTTGGCATATGGTTATAATTGCCAAGACAAGTCCGATTGGAAAATATAATATGCTAACAATAATACCGTAAGCCTGCCAAAGCCTGTTTTGCCTCCTATTTAGCGTATTTCGACTTACCATTTTCCTTGAAAACGGCGTTAGCAAAAACTGCGATAGCTGTATCAATCCTAGTCCAATGGGAGCTGCAACAATTGTTAGAGTTAGAATTCCTCCAACTATAAATGTCCAGAATGCGGTAACAAACCCTAAAAAGGGGATATGCCATATAATGTTTGCCAGTGTACGCATAACTACTGCTACTTATTAATTTCAACTAGTAAAATACCTGTCTTCCTATCCAAACCCATTATGGGGTTCACAATGTAAAAAGTACTTCCCTTATCAATTACCACAATAGATGAAGCGTTAACAACCTCTTTATCATCAATTAAAGTATCGTTATCTATTTTATTTGTTGAAATAATTATGCTGCCATCCTCGGGCTTAATTAGAGCTATACGCACAATATCATCGGTTTGTAAGTAGTTAATAAACAAGGTTTCAACCTGATCAATATTGTTGCGGTTGAGCTCACTTCTAACGGCCCAACTAAATATTCGAACATTATTTTGCCTATAGTTTAAGCTAAGGCTATCTCTAAGCGCAACTAGCTCCTTGGCGTGCCTAACTTTTACTTGGTTGTTTCTTATGGATAGAGTTCCGTAAACTACTGACACCAAAACAACTGCAATTAAAACTGTTGATAGCAAAGGATGCCTTACAAAATAATTACGGTTCGACTCTTTTTTAACCTTAGGGCTCGACTTGATTTCTTGCGTTGAACTGATTGTCATTATATTCAATTTTATTTGTCGTACTTAAAACGCTCTGTGTACTATGTAAAATTATCAAAAAAACTCTAACTTTACAAAAACACGAAGAGAATCGATCCCCGTTTCCAGGCGGGCTACAATATTTCCTTCTTAATAATGTGAATATGACAATCGCCAAACTTCAAATATACAGATACAAATGCATTGCCTGTGGTTTTTGCCTACCTGTAGCACCCGAGATTTTTACCCTTTCGCAAGCTGACGGGAAGCTAACCTGGGCTAAAACGCCTCTTTTTAATGAAGACATACAGCTTGTTACAGACTCTAACTTATTTACCGACAAGGCGTTGGTTATGGTAAATGTTTGTCCCGTGAAAGCATTAAGCATCATTTAAGCTACAACAAACAGATAACACTCTGTAAATCAGGGTTGTAATTAAATTGAAATCCTCGTGAAACAAAAATATATTGTAAACTGTTAGTAATAACAAAATAAAGTCATAATTTTATGTCCAATATATTGAATAGCATATTTTCTTAAAACATATAACTATGGACTCTAAATCACAAAAATTGATAGTTCCTTGGGACTTTACTAGTGTATCCGAGAACGCTTTGCTTTATGCTCTAAAAATTGGTTCTTTCGCCGACAGTTTTTCTGTAGAATTAATTCACGTTATTGAAACTGGCGGTATGTTTAGTAAGGGTAAGATGAGTGAACAGGAAGCAACCGAAAAGATTAAGCAAGATGCTGTTCGCATAAAAAAGGAGTATGGAGTTGAAGTTAAAACAATTGTTCAGGAAGGTAGTATTTTTCATACCATTAGCGAGTATGCATTCGATGTAGAGGCCGATACGGTTATTATGGGAACGCATGGAATAAAAGGCGTGCAAAAACTTACAGGAAGTAAGGCTCTTAAGGTTATTGCTGGTTCGAACGTCCCATTTCTGGTTATACAGGATAAGCCCCGCGAAGGTCGTATTTTTGAAAATATAATTTTCCCCCTCGACTACAGGCTTAATGAGAAAGACCGATTAAGATGGGCTATTCGAACTGCTCATCAATTTAATTCGAGGGTACACATCATTCTTCCTCACGCTTCGGATGCAGGAATTCTGAAAAAAATAAACTACAATTTAACATTTTCCATAAAGCATCTTGAGGTTAATGACATTAAGTATGAGGTTCATAACGCTAACAGAGGGGGTAGTTTCTCTGATGAAATTATAAAGCTTGCTACCGACTTAGAATCTGATTTAATACTTATAATGACTACGCCAAACCTCGATTTTACCGACTATATTTTTGGCGCTCAAGAGCAGTATGTAATTGCTAACCATGCTAAGATTCCAGTGCTTTGTGTTAATCCGGTGATGCTATAAGGGTCTACCTATACTTTGTTTCGTGGTCGTCAAGTATGCTCAGGTAGCTATAGTACCTCGAGGGGTTTATGGTATTATTGTCAACCGCTTCTTTTACAGCACAACCAGGCTCATGCTCGTGGGTGCAATTTTGGTACTGACACTTTGAGGATACCTCAAAGATTTCTGGAAAGAAATGGAATATTTCTCGCTTGTCCATATCTACCAATCCAAAACCTTTAATACCTGGCGTATCAATAATATATCCGCCATTGTCTAAAGGGAACATCTCGCTAAATGTGGTGGTATGTTTTCCCTTATGATGGTGGTGCGAAATCTCTGCGGTTCTTAGCTTAAGAGAAGGTTCAACGAGGTTTATAAGGGTACTTTTACCTACCCCTGAATTTCCAGAGAACAGGCTCACTTTCCCTCCGATTAATTCTTGTATTTGGCTAATGCCCTCGCCTGTCTTTGCCGACACGGTATAGCAGGGATATAATGGTTTATATATTGAAAGGTAGTGGTTTAGCTTTTGTTGAAGTTCAACACTGGTATATAGGTCTATCTTATTAAAAAGTAGTATAGCAGGTATTTGGTACGCCTCGGATGTAGCCAGGTAGCGGTCGATAAAAACAGGATTAGTTTCAGGGAAATCGATGGTTATAACCAGCAGGGCTTGGTCAATATTGGCGGCAATGATATGCGCCTCGCGCGAAAGATTTGTTGACCTCCGAATAATATAATTTTTTCGAGGTTCAACTCCCACAATGTTGCCAGTAACTCCATCCTCCTCAACATCAAAAACAACCTCATCGCCAACAGTAACGGGATTTGTGGTTCGCGATGATTTTAACCTTAACTTGCCTCTAATTTTACAGTTGTATATTTGACCTTTCTCGTCTTTAATAGTGTACCAACTGCCTGTTGACTTTAATACTTTTCCTCTCATTGCTCAAAACCTGTTTTATGGTGTAAATTTAGCATTTTAATGCGAGTATTACACGGCGAGCATACTTTGAAAAAGGGGCAAAAAGGTGTTGTTCGCCCTCTTTTGCCCCTTGCTATTAGTTTTGCCAATTACTGCTCGATGTCGTTTAGTTAAAACTGTCGGCTTCTACTTCTCTCAATCTGACCGTCAGCCTGAGCGAAGTAGAAGGGACGGTTATTAATAAATAGTAGATTACATCATATTAACTAAACAACATTAAATTACTAATCTTCTTTAATTGGTTTAAACCCGTTGCCTAAAATTTCGTTGGCGTCAATTACGGTAATAAATGCATTTGTATCTATTTTCTCTATTAAATCTCTAATCATATAAACCTCCCTACGGCTAACATTGGTGAAAATAATCTTTTTTTCCTTCCCTTCGTACATACCAATCCCGTTTATTAGGGTGCCGCCTCTATCCATATCATAGATCAACTTTTGGCGTATTTGCTCGTATTCGTCCGAGATAATAAAAAGTGTTTTATCATAGCTTACTCCCTGTATGGTCATATCAATTACTTTACCCGTAATGTAAATTACGAGCCATGAGTACAGGGGTATTTTCCAATCTTTAAATGCAACCAGCGCCAATAGCACGATGGCTGAGTCAACGTAAATCATAAGCTGGCCAAGAGACATGCGGGTGTACTTGGCAATTATCATAGCAATAATATCAGAACCACCACTGGTAGCCTTGGTTTTAAAAATAAGGCCCAAACCAAAACCAACAAGAACACCACCAAAAATTGCCGATAGTAAAACGTCATCAACAAGGGGTTCATAGCCAAAAAGGTAGTGCTGAAAATCGATAAAAACCGAGGTTAACACAAACCCAACTACCGTTTTTATTCCGAACCGTGGTCCAAGTATCTTTATGCCAATAATAGTAAGCGGAATATTAAGCGCTAGTCCAATGGCACCAATTGGCAGCCCTTCGGGTGCCCAACTAAACATACCCTGTGTAAGGTAGTGAATAACAATTCCTATTCCGTAAACACCACCTGGTGCAATACGGTGTGGGTCGATAAAAAAGACAAAACCTGATGCAAGAATAAAAGCACCAACGGTAATGAGGCTCCACACCTTAAACCATTCTTTAGTGAATAGTTTCTCTTTTGATACATAGCTCATTTTGAGTAGTTTTAAGCAGTTTATATTTTAGAAAAATCAACTGCAAAATTAGTATAAAAGAATATATTTCTAGGGCTAAACTAGCCTAGTGACACGAATAAAATATAGTGTGCTAAATAGAGTTTGAAACAGAGGGTTTTAATACTAGTGCAAATAGAGTATAGGTTAGTTCTTTCTATCCATTATCCTGTTTGCCAAGTGTCTTAGTATTTCTCTTTTTTCGGGGTTCACATTAATTTTGTCTAATGCAGTCAGAGCATTATCAAAGTACTCCTTAATTTTCTCTTCAGTCTTCGTTTTTACATCTAGCTCATCATAAATTTTAAGAACCTCTTTTACCTTCACCAGCGGATCAAGCCCTTGTGCTTTAAAGTAGCTAGTCAGCAGTTCAAGCGATTTTCCTTTGGCTTGGGAGAAAGCCTTAACCGTTAGGAACGTTTTTTTATTCTCAACTATATCGCCTCCAATCTGTTTTCCAAAGGTATTGGCGTTGCCATACGAATCGAATAGGTCATCTTGAAGTTGAAATGCAAGACCAAGGTTTTTACCAAATTCGCCAAGCCTTAAAATATCTGCCTGCGAAGCGTTGCCAACTATACCACCAATTTCGAGCGCACCCTGAAGTAGTACCGATGTTTTGAGCTCTATCATTTTAATATACTCATCCTGCGTAACGAATTGAGCATTCTCAAAATCCATATCGTATTGCTGTCCATCACACACACCAAGCGCAATTTTATTAAATGTGGTAAGTACTTGTGAAAGATACTCCTTGTCGGTTTTTGAAACCTGTTGGTAAGCCAAAATATTAAGGGCATCGCCGCTAAGAATGGCAACATCTTGTCCCCACTTTGCAAAAACCGTTGGCTGGTTTCTGCGGATAGGGGCATTATCCATTATATCATCATGAATAAGCGTGAAGTTGTGAAATAGTTCTATTGCAAGCGCAGGATAAAGAGCCTTCTCAATTGAATCGGAAAACATATTGCAAGCAGCCAAAACCAACACGGGTCGAATCCTTTTTCCACCTGAGGCAAGTGTATATCTGATTGGTTCGTACAATCTATTGGGTTCCTTAGGTATATTAACATTTAATATTCCTTTATCGGCAATATCTATGAGTTCTTCTATACTATACATTTTAGCTTTGGATTAAATTAGTTACTTAAGTAAAGATATAAACATTATAATAATAAAAAATGATTTTTTGTTCCCGATATGCTGTTACTTATTATATTTTAACAGCGACAACAAAACAGAGGGCAACAAAATTAGGTTGCTAAAGAGGGCTATAAGCAGGGTAAGCGAAACGAGCAATCCGAGTGAAACCGTGCCACCAAACTGTGAACATATAAAAATGCCAAACCCAAAAAAGAGTACAACCGAAGTGTAAATCATACTAACTCCAGTTTCTCTTATGGCACATATTATTGACACCTTTTTATTCTGTTGCGTTCTTAAAAGTTCCTGGCGATATTTCGATAGAAAGTGGATTGAGCTGTCAACGGATATTCCAAAGGCTATACTAAAAACAATAACGGTACTAGGTTTAAGCGGGATGCCTAGAAAGCCCATTGCAGCTGCAGTAAAAAGAAGCGGAATTAGGTTTGGCAATATGGAGAGCAGTACCATTTGAAGTTTTTTAAACATTGCGGTCATAAAAACTGATATTATGACAATAGCAGCTAAAAGACTAGTAAACAAACTTTTAACTAGATAGTCATTCCCTTTGGCTGCAATAACACTTCCGCCCGAAATTTCAACCTTACTTGCATCGCTCTGAAATATTGAATCAGCGTCAGTTCTAATCTCTTTTTCAAGGCTTTTTATCCTAATCGACCCTATATCGGCAACATTATATACTATGCGGGTAATTTGTGCTGTTGAGTCGGCAAAACGCTTTAGCATTTCGTTGCCGCCCATTTTTTTGGGCAGGTACGCCATTATAAAGTTTCGCTCAAAACCCGAAGGTATTTTATACTGATTTTTTTTACCATTATAGTACCCTTGTCGTGCAAATTTTGCAGCCTCGGCAACCGACAGTGGCTTTGATAGTTCAGGATAGGCCTGCAGCTGTTTTTGCAATGCATTAACACGAGTCAAGGTTTTTTCCTGAAGTATACCTTTCGGTACATCGGTATCAATAACTATTTCCAGCGGCATAACCCCTGTAAAATTCTTCTCGAAAAACTTTAAATCAATGTAAGCAGGGTGTTTTTTTGGTATATCATCAACCATAAAACCAAGACTTTGTATTCTTGAAACACCCCAAAAGCTAATCAAGACAATGGCTACTGTACCCATAAAAACCATCTTTCGGTGGTATAGGGCTGTACTTACAACCCTTGTTATTACGTTACGCATTCTTTGACCATTTAGATGCTTTAAGTGCTTTGGTTCGGGTGGAGGCAAAAAGCTAAAAATGGTGGGTATAAGCAGTAATGAAACTAAAAAAACGGCCATTATGTCGATGGCAGCAACAAGTCCAAATTCAACTAGAATAGGAATACTTGTAAAAATAAGAGTCCCAAAGCCAGCTGCCGTAGTAAGATTGGTTAGAAAAGTTGCGCTTCCAATATTTTGAATAACCCGATGTAGCGCTTTAATTTTATTACCATGAATGCTATACTCGTGGTGATACTTATTAAGAAGGTAAACGCAGTTTGGTACGCCAATTACAATTATTAAGGGCGGAATAACAGCAGTAAGCAGAGTAATTTGGTAGCCCAGTAGCGACATTATTCCTAAACCCCATATAACCGAAACGGACACAACCAGTAAAACGAAGGCTGTTATCCTGAACGACTTAAAAAGCAGGTAGATAATGACAGCCGTAATTAGAGCGGCCAAAAAGATGAACAAAACCATTTCGCCCTTAATCATTTCGCCCACCGTAATCCGAATATAAGGTAAGCCTGAGTAGCGAAGTTCCTTACCCGTTTCTTGCTCAAACTTTTGGCAAGTACTAACAACGGTTTTCATAAATGGAACCCTAATTGGGGTACTAATCTTGTCGTACCTAAGCGAAACCATCATAAGATAAACTCCGGTTTGCTTATTGTAAATTAGGCTCTCGTATATGGGTAAATCAAAAGCAATGGCCTTAAGTGAATCAATATTAACCAGGTTTAAGTCTTCGGGAAACACACGGCTAAAAGTAAATTCCTTCTTCTCGGTATCCTTGCCAAGCGAAAAAATATCAATTATTGAAAAAACCTGCTCTACCCCATCAATTGCAAGAAGTTCTTCCTGAAGTTTCTTCCAGCTTGTAAGGTTTTTTGTGGTAAAAAAATTGGAGTCTTGCACGCCAATCACCATTAGATTTTCACCCTTACCAAAAATTTCAGTATGGTGCCTGTGCTTAATTAAAAGGCTGTCGGTGGCAGGAAGCAACGGTGTTGGTTCGTAATTAAATTTCAGCGAGAATATATTATAAGCCATAAAGGCAGTAATAATGCCTACCGAAATAAGAACAAAAAGCCTGTTGTGAAGAATAAATCTTGCAATTTTTTGAAAAATCATAAGCCTAAAAAAATGAACCACAAAGGTAACAAAATTGGTTAATGTGTGCCCAATCAGCATGCTCATAACTATGAATAAAATAACTTAGCTTTAATTTAACATTGCACTTAAAGTTGAGTTAACTTTGTTTTAGTAGTTTTGTCTCTCTTAATGTTCTAACATATTAGATATGGACTATAGTATAATGGACTTTTTACGCCTGGTTGGTTCTCTGGGCATGTTCCTCTTCGGGATGAAAATGCTTAGCGAGTCGTTACAAAAGGTTGCCGGCGATAAAATGCGAACCATTTTAACTGCAATGACCTCAACCCGATTTATGGGTATTTTAACAGGTGTAATTGTAACATCGGTAGTTCAGTCGAGTTCGGCAACAACGGTAATGCTTGTAAGTTTTGTAAATGCCGGACTAATATCTCTTACCCAGTCTATTGGCGTAATAATGGGCGCAAATATTGGCACCACGATTACAGCCTGGATGATATCACTGTTAGGTTTTAAATTTTCAATCAGTGCTCTTGCACTCCCTCTTATTGGAGTTGGATTTCCTTTGGTTTTTAGTAAAAAGAATAACCGTAGGTCATGGGGTGAGCTCTTGGTAGGGTTTTCGTTACTATTTCTTGGTCTCGATTTTCTAAAAAACTCGTTCCCAGACATTGGACAAAGCCCAGAAATTCTATCTTTCCTATTTAAATATACTGACTATGGTATATTTTCAACCCTACTATTTGTTGCAATTGGCACAATACTAACGGTAATAATTCAATCGTCGAGTGCAACAATGGCCCTTACACTTATTATGTGCAACAGCGGTTGGATAAGTTTTGATATGGCCGCAGCAATGGTACTCGGCGAAAACATTGGAACAACCATTACCGCTAACCTTGCGGCAGCGGTTGCTAACGTTTCGGCAAAACGTACGGCTATGGCACACGTAATATTCAACCTTTTTGGTGTGGTTTGGATGCTATTTATATTTAAATTTTACATCACTACGGTTGCTGATTTTACAATGAGGATGGGAGGATTAGACCCATTTCAAAACCCCGAGGGTGTACCAATTGCTCTTTCTGTGTTTCACTCTTCGTTTAACATTATAAACACCTTTATTTTAGTTTTTGGTACCAAGCTAATTGTAAAAATTGTTACCCGCATTATACCCTCGCCCGAGGGCGAAGAGGAAGAGTTTCGTCTTCAGCATATTGACATAGGACTTCTATCAACGGCCGAACTATCTCTTATTCAGGCTAAAAAAGAGATAATAACCTATGCAAAGCGTACCTACAAGATGTACGGTTTCTTTAAAGAACTTTTTGTGGAAACGAACGAAAAGAATTTTACTGAAACTTTCGAAAGGATTGAAAAGTACGAAGAGATTAGCGACAGGGTTGAGGTCGAAATTGCGACCTACCTCAAAAAAATATCACTTCACGGCCTAAGCGACGAGGGTTCAAAACGTTTGAGGGCAATGTTTAATATTATTAACGATATTGAAAGTGTTTCGGATAGCAACTACAGCCTTGCCAAAGCCCTTCGTAGAAAGCGAAAAGCCAACATTTGGTTCAACCAAGAGGTTCGCGACAATCTAAATCATATGTTTCAACTCGCCGATGAGGCTTACCAAGTTATGCTTCATAATCTGGAACACCACTATCATGAAATTAACTTAGGCCCTGCCTACGAAGCGGAAGAGAATATAAACAAGTACCGAAATAAGTTGCGCAAAGAGCATCTGAAAAATGTTGAGGAAGAGAAGTATAAATACCAAGCGGGGGTTATTTATAACGACCTATTTTCGGAGGTTGAAAAACTTGGCGATTACATTATAAACGTTTCTGAAGATATTGCCGAGATAAATAATCAGCTAAAAAAGGCTGCCTCACAGAAGCAAGAAAAACAAGTAATTTCTTAACCCTTTAGAGCCTCTGCACCCGAAACAATTTCAAGTATTTCTTTGGTAATGGCGGCTTGTCTCGCCTTATTATACTGGAGTTTTAGTTCCTTACTAAGTTCTATTGCATTTTCGGTTGCCTGGTGCATAGCCGTCATTCGCGCCCCGTGTTCACCAATAGAATTTTCTAAAAGTATCTCATAGAAAAAGGTTTGCAGAGCCATAGGGATAATCGTTTCTAGAATAGAATCTTTACTTGGCTCAAAAGTTATTTCGGGAGCGTTAATATTTACATTCAGCTTCCCCTCGGGCTTGGTGTAGGGTAAAAAACGCTTTATAACGGGTTGCTGAACGGCTGGGTTCTTAAACTCATTGTAGGCAACATAAACAGCATCGTATAAACCTTGTTCAAATGGATTTAGCAACCTTTCGTTGCAAAATTCCATAGCGGTTTCGTAATTAGCTTTAACCACTATCTCGTCATCCATAAAATGAACATTTACCCCCTTTTTTCGTAAAATATCGGCACCTTTTTTGCCAAGTCCGAAAATTTGCAGGTTCTCAGTATTCCAAATATCCTTAAAAATATGAGGTCCCTCGTCTGCTAAATATTTAACTAAATTTTGATTGAAACCGGCACACATACTTGAATTTGACGAGAACAGGACTAGTGCTACACGTTTTAGCTGCAGAGGTTCGTTAAACCATTTATTAATTGAATCGCTTCCTGCCGTTCCCGAAACCTGAAGGAAAACTTCGTCTAGCTTTTCTGAATAGCTTTGAAATCGAAAGAATGTGTCCTGAGCTCGGTGAAATTTTGCAGCAGACACCATCTTCATAGCGCTAGTTATTTTTTGCGTCGAAGCGATGGTGTTAATCCTAGTACGTATTTCTTTAAGCCCAGACATATCTTAATGTGCAAATTTTGATGATGTTTCCTCTGCCAACTTAGCAAGGGTTGAAGCAATTTCATCGTTAAAAACACCCGAAGCAATTGACTCGAGAACTCCTTTATGGCTAACCCTTAAAACATTTAAAAAATCTTTCTCAAAAGCCCTAATATTTTCAACTTCAATATTTTTCAGCAAACCCGTGGTACCACAATAAATAATGGCTATTTGTTCCTCTACGGGGAGCGGACTATTTTCGCCCTGTTTTAAAATTTCAACGTTTTTGGCGCCCTTATCGAGTACGTTAAGCGTGGCATTATCTAGGTCGGAGCCAAATTTTGAGAACGCCTCCAGCTCTCTATACTGTGCTTGGTCGAGTTTTAACGTACCAGCAACCTTTTTCATCGATTTTATTTGGGCTTTCCCTCCAACCCTCGAAACAGATATACCCACGTTAATAGCAGGTCGAACACCGCTATTAAAAAGGTTTGATTCAAGGAAAATTTGACCGTCGGTAATTGAAATTACGTTGGTGGGTATATAGGCCGAAACGTCTGCTGCTTGTGTTTCAATAATGGGCAATGCGGTGAGCGAGCCACCCCCTTTAACCATTGGTCTAATTGACTCAGGAATATCATTCATTTGGGCAGCAATGCTATCGGAGTCAATAACTCTGGCAGCTCTCTCAAGCAAGCGGCTGTGCAGGTAAAAAACGTCGCCAGGGTAGGCTTCGCGTCCTGGTGGGCGGCGAAGTAGCAATGAAACCTCACGGTACGAAACAGCTTGCTTAGAAAGGTCATCGAAAACAACTAGGGCGTGCCTTCCGGTATCACGAAAAAACTCACCTATTGCTGCACCAGCAAAGGGAGCATAGAACTGCAGTGCGGCAGGGTCTGCAGCCGTTGCCGAAACAATTACCGTATAATCGAACGCCCCGTGTTTTTCGAGCGTTTTAGCAATGCTAGCAATTGTTGAGTTTTTTTGTCCGATGGCTACATATATACAAAATACGGGTTCACCCTTCTCAAACAACGACTTTTGGTTAAGAATAGTGTCAATGGCAATGGCTGTTTTACCAGTTTGGCGGTCGCCAATAATAAGCTCTCGCTGTCCTCGGCCAATGGGTATCATAGCATCAATAGCTTTTATACCCGTTTGAAGAGGTTCGCTAACAGGCTGCCTGTAAATAACACCTGGAGCTTTTCGCTCCAGAGGCATTTCAAATGTTTCGCCAGCAACTGGTCCTTTCCCGTCAATGGGTATTCCTAGGGTATTAATTACCCTACCGAGCAATCCGTTACCAACCTGTATTGATGCAATGCGCTTGGTTCTTTTTACCTTAAAACCCTCTTTTACTAGCTCGGTGGCGCCTAAAAGAACGATACCAACGTTATCCTCTTCGAGGTTTAGAACGATGCCCATAACGCCCGATTCGAACTCAACCAGCTCATTTGATTGAACATTTGATAATCCGAATACGCGGGCAATACCATCGCCAACCTGAAGAACTGTTCCTATTTCCTCAAATCCTGTTTTAAGGTTAATACCCTCTAACTCTTTCCTTAGAACAGCCGATACTTCTGATGCCTTAATATCTGCCATAATGTTTCTTTATAGTGCTAACTAAATAATACCCAATAACTTTTTTCGAAATACTTCGAGCTCTCCTTTTACGCTCTTATCCAAATATTTATCGCCAATGGTTAACGTAAATCCTCCTATTAACTCGGGGTTAACATCCTGCTCCATCTCTATATTCTTACTCAATTTTGAGTGTAAAAACTCTTTTATGCCATTAACCAATTTTGCGCTTAGCTTGCTGGCACTTACAACAACAACCTTTAGTACCCCCTTTTTTTCACGATAAATATTTTGATACTGGAGCATCGTTAGGGTTAAACTGCTCTCCCGCTTGTTTTTAATATGCAGCGAGATTATTGAACTGAGGTCGGGTGTGAGCCTGCTTGAAACCGCTAAACAAATGGTTTGCTTTTTACTTGCTGGTACACCTTTCGAGTTAAGCAATTCAATAAAGTCTGGATTTTGCTTTGCAAACTCAAGCAACTTAATAGACTGCTCATACACTTGGGTAGTCAAACCTTTATCGTTTGCCCACCCCCACAGTGCACGTGCGTAGCTAGCAGAAACCCTTCCCTGATTCATTTTAATTTTGTGCCGAAAGTTCGTTAATAATCGCGCTAACCTGCTGTTCAAAATTCTCCTTGCCTTTAAGTTCCGAACGCAATATTCGCTCTGTTGTTTGGAGAATAATTGCCGAGGCGTACTTTTTAACCTCAAGCTGAGCAGCTTCTTTTTCGCGTAAAATAGTTAGGTTTGCCTTAGCAATAATACTCTGAGCCTCCTTTTCGGCTTTTGTTTTTGCCTCAAGAATAATGCCTTCTCCTGTTTTATTCGCTCGGGTTAAAATCTCGTTCCGTTCTGATTGCGTTTTGGCAATAACCTGAGCCTTTTTTTCCTCAAGTGTTGCCATTTCGTTGCGTGCAAACTCTGCCTCGTGCAGTGCTTTCGAAACAAAATTCTCTCTACTTTTTATAATATCGAGAATGGCTTTCCAAGCAAATTTTTTGAGGATGAATACTACAATCCCAAAGGACACTAGCATCCAAAAAAGCAGACCATAATCGGGAGTAATTAAACCCATAGCTTAGCTGTTTAGTAATTATTAAAGAAGGATAACCAGAGCACAAACGATAATTGCAAAGAACGATACTCCTTCAATAAGAGCCGCTGCAACTACCATACTGCTTCGAATATCACCGGCTGCTTCGGGCTGACGAGCCATTGATTCGAGCGCCGTAGCACCAATTTTTGCAATACCGTACGATGCCCCTAATACTATGGCAGCCGAACCTATTGCAGCGCCAATTTTTGCATACGCAGCACCGGCTGCTACCTGTAATAAAATAAGAAGTGTTGTCATTTTGTAAAATTTTTATGGTTAATAACTAGTTATGCTCTTCGGTTGCCATACCCAAAAAGAGTGCGCTAAGCATAGTAAAAACAAAAGCCTGAATAAAGGCTACAAGCAATTCGAGAAACGTCATAAAAACGGTTAGAAAAATTGTTACAACCGAAATGCCAAAGCCATAGTATGTATTAACTGCCCCAAAAATAAAGATTAGCGCAAATAGCACTAAAGCAATCATATGCCCAGCCAGCATATTAGCAAATAAACGAACCATTAAAACCGAGGGTTTAATAATCCAACTTAACGCCTCAACCAGAGGCATAATAGGAATGGGCAGTTTTAAGAATATGGGTACGCCTGGGGGGCTAACAATATGTTTCCAAAAGTTTTTATTGGCATTGGTAAGTATGGTTATTAAAGTGATTAATGCCAACGCCATTGTAACCGCTATATTGCCAGTTATATTTGCTCCAGCTGGAAAAATGGGTATTACTCCCAGCAAGTTATTTAAAAAGATAAAGAAAAAGATGGTAAGCAAAAATGGGGTAAGTTTCAAATAATGTTTCTCTCCGATAGAAGATTTGGCAATATCGTCGCGAACAAATAAAATTAAACCCTCCATTAAGCTTTGCATCCCTGTTGGTGCCTTAAGCGGATTTGCTTTATACTTGCGAGCCAATGGAATAAAAACGATTAGCAGGATAGCTATTGAAAATAAGATTCCGACTACATTCTTTTTGATTGAAAAATCGAGCGGCAAGGGCGAATCTAAAATTTGCTCCTGCTCATTAACCTCCACAATTTTTCCTTCTAAATCACCTTCGGTTATCAGTTTAAATCCCTTATAGGTATTATGGCCGTGATGAAATTTAGCTGAGGAAAAAGAAAAGAGTTTATTCTTAGTTCGACTATATAAAATTATGGGTAAGGGTACGGATATGTGTGTTTCGCCAACAGTAACAATATGCCAATCGTGCGAATCGCCAATGTGGTTAAAGATAAATTTACCCGCATCAAACTCTTTTTTTGGCGGTGTGGTCTCGTTAACCCCTTGGGTTGCGCCAACTCTTAGGCTATCTACTTCTACAGAAAAAACTGCTGTAGATGCAAGCATAACAGTAAGAAGCAAGGGATAAAAGAAGTTTCTCCTTTTCATTCAAATAAATAATTGACGGCAAACTCAAATGTAGGAACTTTAAAACGCAAAACAATGCCTAACTATTAGTTTTTTGTTTTATGAAGCCTAAAAACTCCCTAACTGTTTGAAAAAGAGACAGAAAATAGAGAATGATAAAAATCACTAAGAAGGGGATTACGTATTCTCGCATAAAAATTATGAAAAGGGCTACAAATACGAGTGAACCCAAGAATTTGATAAGGGTAATAACCATAAATCGCCTTGAAAATTTACCTGTTCCTAAATCGTGCGATTTAATTAAAATGGTGTAACTAACAACGTTAATGGTGTAAAAATAGATAAATATAAAAGGTACCAAACTAAAGTAGTGCTGCTGTGCAAAAAAGTAAAACACAGCTGCACACACTAAAGCGAGAACCATAAACTGTATGGTAGTTTTTTTAATAAATAGTTTTATTGCAGTGGACTTATCCATAAAAAATGGCATTAAGCCTTTTTATCGGGTGTGTTAGAGGTTGAAGTAACAGGGCTCTCTTTACTTACAGCTTCAATGTTCATATCGCAGTAACCTGTAAATCGGCTTCCTGGTTCAATAGCCAGTCGGCTGGTACTCATATCGCCAATAACCCTTGCTGTTGTTTTTAGCGACAGGAGTTCTGAAACCATAAACTTACCATCAACTAATCCAGATACATCACTATTTTTGCAAGATATTTCGCCTTTAATTTTACCCGTTTCGCCAACTACAACCTTACCTTTAGCCGTAATGTTACCAACTATGCTACCATCAATTCTTAAATCGCCATTGCACATAATATCTCCGTGAATCTCGGTACCTAAACCAATTAGGTTTATGTTGTTCGAGGTTGTTTCGTTTTCGTTATACTTTGCCATAATAAAATAAATTTGGATTTAATTATTTCAATTACAATTTACAAAAATATGAAATGAATTGAAGAGAACGAGAGTATTTACATTTTTTTTGATTTTTTAACCTTTTATTACGTAGTCAACGCTGTTATGGTTAGAGGTTGTATCGGTATTATCGTTAGTATCATCGGGCAGTTCCTCCTCATCATAAAGTTCCCAGCTATATATTTTACGTTGCGGACCTTGGTGCCTGTAGGCTATAGCACAGGCAAAACCCGAAACACCTCCAAAAAGATGCCCCTCCCACGATATGGATGGCCAAAGCGGGAATACCCCCCATATCATTCCGCCATACAAAAATACAATTATCAACGATATGGCAGCTAATCGGGAGTCGCGCCTAAATACTCCACTAAAAAAAAGGAACGCTGCAAGTCCGTATACTAATCCACTGGCGCCAATATGGTAACTTGGCCTGCCGCCAACCCACAGGCAAATACCCGAGGCAATCCAAATAATAATAAAAACTTTATAGCTAAGCGCTCGGTAGAAGTAAATGATACCCGTACCCAATACCAAAAGAGGAACTGAATTTGCTATAAGGTGCTTAAAATCGCTATGCAAGAACGGAGTAAACAGAATACCGCTTAGCCCATCTAGGGTACGTGGGTACGTTCCAAGTTTATAAAAACTTATGCCCAAAGTTTTCTCGGTGAGAGCAACTAGCCAAAGAGCTAGCACGAAGAGTGCTGGTAGTAGTATGCTGTGTTTAAATATTTTACTCTCTACTGATGCCAAAATACAATATTTTAAGGTAAAGTAAACTCTGGGGCAACGCAATACAATCCCTCCATTGATGATATCCATAAGCGGTCGGTAAGGTCAACATAAAAAGATAACACCCTTTCGGCTTTTAGCTGGGGATGATTTACAATTTTATGCCATTGTGTACCATCAAAAACGGTAATACCCTCACTCTTACGATGGGTTAGCGAACCACCAATCCAAATGCGATTTTGACTATCGGAAATTATGGCGTCGACACACGGTTTTGCAAGGGTTTTAGGTGAACTAAAACCAACCCACTCTGCACCATCAAAAATGGACAATCCACCCCTAGACCTACTATAGCAACTGCCAACCCAGAGCTTACCATCGAGAGATTGGTAAAAAGTGCTAGCCGAATTATCGAACAGCCCGTGTCTGCCCGAAAAGGTTTGCCATATTTCGCCATTGTAAACGCTTACCCCCTCGGCAGAGAATCGCGAACCGCACCAAACATAGCCCTTATCATCACTATAAATACTTGTTACCGATGTAATTGCCCTATTATTTTGCGGCACAATTTGAATTGTGTTATCCTGAAAATATGCAAGTCCCGACTCGGACCCAATCCATACAATTCCCCTATAATCCTGATGAATAGCGGTAACAAAATTATCGGGCAACCCGTTTAGGGTGGTGAAATGCAACCACTGCCCGCGCTTGTTAATAAGCAACCCGCTTGCTGTACCAATCCATATTTCAAACTTATTAACTATGGCAAAACAGTTAACAAATGTTCTGGCCAAATTAAAGGGTATTTGTATCGTATCGGGCTTGTTTGCCGAAATCCAAACCAAAAAAGCCTTCCCTTTGCTATCAACTAGGTTTCCGCCAAAAATAATACTTCCATCAAGTAATTTAATTGAAGTGTGGTACGAGCCATTGGGCAAACTATCGGAGCCCGACACCTGTTGGAATTCTCCGTTACTTATAAACCCTAGCGCCCCATCGTTATTGCCATCGCTAAGTCCAACCCAAATGCACGTTGTATCCGTTTGCTGGAAAGTAAAAGGATGCTGACCGCTGGGTAAACTAACCTCACTAACCTGAGCGTAAGTCAAAAAGAATGCTGAGGTAAAAATAAGAATTAGGCAAAGGGTACGTTTCATCAGTACGTTAGTTTATGGCAAAAAGGAGCTTTACTGAACAAACCATTGATTTTTGTATCTTTAATAACGAATACAATTGTAAAGAACACTAGAGACTGTAATATGCTTATAACCTTAAAAATTGAACAGTACTAATTTTAATGCCGTTTAGCTCAGCAAAATTTAGCCTACTTTTAAATTATAACCGTCCCCTTCGACTTCAGGGTGACGGTCAGGCTGAGCGCAGTCGAAACCGACTGTACTAGCTAAACAACATTGATTATTAATTTACTAATTATTGTATCAACACCCAGTAAATGTTTGTGTTACTCTTTTTGCACGCTGTAACTCTACTGAATTATGCATTATAACCCATTGTGGAGTTTACAACTTCGCCCGATAAAACAAATGTAGTAATTTTCTTTGTTTGGAGACCAAACAATCAAATCGTTTGGTTAGGAGATTGAGGAAAGAGGGCTTATCTGCAAAGATATTTTAGCTCAATTTGCAAAAAATGAACACCAAAACATTTAGTATTCACATATATTTGCTGAATAATTAAACCTTCGGATTATTACCAATAAAATTTGAATAACCTTGCGAATAATATTCCGTAAAATTAAATTGACATACTGAAATAGTACATTTAGGGTTTTAAGGTAAATAGTATTAAGTCACACGTTTAAATATACAAGGCTATTGTCAAAATGTACCGCTACATACTTTAAAAGCCATCGTTTTTATTTTAAATTTGCAGTTCTGTTTTCATTGCTGTTTTATAGCTATTTTTGCATACATTATTTTTGTTAAATAAGCACTTGCTATGCGTTTTGCAGTTAGAGTTCTCCTTTTTTTGCTGGCTTTTGTAATAGCCTTTACCATAAGTTTAGGCATAGCAGGCTACCTATTGCAGGATAGGATAACTGCTAGTACCCTAGACTTTATTAACAAGAACTTAAAAACCGAAATAAGCGTAAAGGCAATCAAGGTGTCACTGCTAAGAGGTTTCCCTTACGCATCGGTTAGCCTAACAGATGTTGAAATTTTTGAAGGCAGTATTGAAAGAGCGCCCGAATTTGAACCTGGTCTACTGTCAATTAGTAATATTACCATCAAAGTTAGCCTTAAAGGGATACTCAAAAACGATTTCGATATTGAAAAATTTACCATTAGTGATGGGTGGGTGAACCTTTACTTCGACAATAACGGAAAAGGAAATTTTGAGATATTTGAAAGGGACGAGGGAACCAAATCGAGCTGGCTTTTTAACCTCGATGCTTTTGTTTTACAGAACATAAACCTAAGCTACATTGATTTACGTACGGGCTGGATTTTTAAAGGATTAATTGAAGAAGCCAAACTCAGTGGTGAGATTTCGAATGACCAGCTACTGCTCGATACAAAGGTAAAAACATCCATTGGCGTTTTAAGGCAAGGCACGTTTTACTACGTTCAGAACAAAAAAGCCAGCCTTGAAACCACCTTTATGATTAATGATGGTGATATTCAGATTTGGCCGAGCCAGGGTACTTTGGGCAAAAGCAATTTAAACGTATCTGGAAATATAGGTCGAGCCATAGGCTCAAAGGTAAGCATCGCGGTAAGTAGTGATAACTTTGACATTGAGCATTTAATAACACTTCTATCTCAACACAATATAAAACTACCACCCAACACCAAAACTCAAGGTAACATTGGGTTTACCCTAAATGTTGACGGTTTCTCTAAAATTGAGAAACCTTACATTATGAACCTCAACTTCTATACGAATGGCCTTAAAATGCAATTACCAGAGAGACCTTCGCTTGCATTTGGCAAGATTGCAGGAACATTTAATAACGGGAAATTGGGTATGCCAGAAACCTCCGAGGTAAACATTAGCGAGTTTAACCTCACAACAGGTCAATCCGATGTATACGGTACATTTAGGGTAAAAAACCTTACCTCGCCTCTTTACCACCTAAAAGTAAATCAGAATGTTAATTTAAACGACATAACTGCGTGGGGGGCTAGTATCCCTATTGAAAAAGGGGTTGTTACAGGAAATTTTGAGGCGCTGGGCTTAATTAGCAACATCGATAACATAAATCTTGAATCGTTTGAAAACTCAAAATTTTATGCCCAGCTACAGTTAGTAGATATAGATTTTGAAGAGGTTGGGAGCATACCCGATTTAAAGGGAGTTTCGGGCAAGCTAAGTATTAACAATCAAGATATTAGTAGTGCCAAATTGTACGGACTGTTTTTTGGGTCTCATTTTGAGACAGATTTTAAGGCAACTCAGGCCTCGGCTATCGTTTTTGGTAAACAAAAAACTAGCATAAACGCAAACATTACCCTGGACTCTCTAAATACGAAATGGTTAGATTTCGCTACAGCAGATACCCAAACGGTAGACAGTAGCACAACAACCTGGGACAGAATTCACTCCATATCAGGGGATATTTTTATTGATCAATTTGTACACGATAGGTTTGAGGCAACCCCATTAAGTGCGAACATCTATATTAAGGGTAAAAACTTATACTGTAACAGCTTACTGGCGAGAGCCTGTGATGGACTCATAACGGGAAAGCTAAGCTTAACGGCCAATACGTTAAACCAAAGAAACCTAATTGTAGATTTAGATGCCGATGGGATAGATATTAGCAACCTATTTTACTCGTTTAAAGACTTTAAGCAAGAAGTTATTACTAGTAAGCACATAATGGGTGAGCTAGAGGGCTCGCTAGTATTTTCGGCCCCTATAGTAAACCAAGCGGTACTAACCGATAACATTGAAGCGAAGGGGAATCTTAAAATATTGAACGGAAGGCTAATGGATATTAAACAGCTAAATAGCCTATCGAAATTTATTGCTTTAGAGGAGCTGCGCGACATTAAATTTTCAACACTCGAAAACACGTTTACCATTACCAACGGAAGCCTTATTATCCCCGAAATGGATATAAACTCATCGGCAATTAACCTTAAAGCACTGGGAAGACATAACTTTAATGGGAACTTCGAGTACCAAACTCAACTATACCTATCGGATATAATTTTTAGGAAGGCAAGCCAAAATAAGGGGGAGAATTTAGAGTTTGGTGAGGTTGACGACGATGGTTCGGGCAGGGTAAAATTATACCTTAAAATTGAAGGAAATAACAATGATTTGAAGGTGTCGTACGATAGAGCTTCGGCACGCGAAGCGCTAAAGCAAAACCTTAGGAACGAGGGTAAGCTAATTAAAGACATTTTGCGCGAGGAATTCTCTTTCCGAAATACGAAAAAAACAAAACAAGATTCAACGGTAAAAGATTCAATTCCTACTAAACCAAAGTTTATAATTGAATGGGACTAGTATTTTAATTTTATCTGAAGTTTAAACACTAAACCATAAAATTACCAGTTATCATTCTATTGATAACATTTTAACCACTGCCTTTTGGAACCATATCTAGTTAAACAACGCTGGAAAATTTTACTGCTACTGACAGCAATTGCCATAGGGTTTGCATCGCTCTTTATTACCAACAGCTTAGTAAACGACCTTGCTCGTGAGGAGCAAAAAAAGATTGAGATTTGGGCTGAAGCGATTCGCGAAATTTCACATATAACCGACCTATCCGACTCAAGCCAGAACTTTTCAATAATTGACCAAGTTCTTCAAAATAACACCACAGTGCCCGTAATACTTACCGATGAGTGGGACAACATACTATCGTATATTAACATAAAGCCCAGCAAAATTAATACCGACGCCAAGGCCAAGCGGTACCTTAGCCATATGAAGGTGGCCAAAAGCCCCATAGTTGTAACTCTTCTCGACGATAGTAAAAATATTGTTTACTACACGGATAGCTCAACGCTAGTAAGGCTAACATATTACCCTTACATACAGCTGCTTATTATTGTGCTATTTATTTTAGCCTCATACTACGCCTTTAGCCATTCGCGCAAAGCTGAACAGAATAGGGTTTGGGTTGGCTTGGCAAAGGAAACGGCACACCAGCTAGGTACTCCCACCTCATCTCTTTTAGCTTGGTTTGAACTTATTAAAGACACCAATGTAAACCCAGAACTACTAGAAAACCTGGGTAATGACATTGCCCGTCTTGAGAAGGTTGTAACCCGATTTTCAAAAATAGGCTCAAGCCCATCGCTTATAGAAACCAATTTAGTATTGGTGGTAAACGCTACTATTAACTATTTAAGTAGCAGGGTATCAAATAAAATTCATTTCAAAAAACTTTTCAACGAATCGGATTACATTCCGGTACCATTGAATGAAACCCTCTTTGAGTGGGTGCTCGAAAATATTATAAAAAATGCCGTTGATGCCATTCAGCAAGAGGGCGAGGTAAGTATATCGATAATTGATAATACCCAAGTAGTTTTTATTGATATAACCGATACGGGAAAAGGAATTCCCCGCTCGCACTTTAAAACAATTTTTCAGCCCGGATTTACAACCAAATCGAGGGGTTGGGGGTTAGGACTTTCTCTATCTTCTCGAATTATTGAGGAGTACCATCTCGGTAAACTTTTTGTTAGTAGTTCTGAGGTTAATAAGGGCAGTACAATCAGAATAGTACTCAAAAAATATACCGACAAGAAACGTCGCTTACATTAACCCACGTTTTACTTAGGCTACAACACCAATTGCTGGCCTTTTATGCGCCACCAAATTATCCTGTGGCTTGTTCATAAAACCACTGGTTTTTTGCTGTTTTGGAAGGCTTACAACTACCTCCACGCTGTCGCCCGTAAGTATTGTGTTGTACTTATTGCTATTTACAAGAACATCAATGCACTGGTGCATTATTGAATCGTTATTAATGTAGTACTCCGCCTTGCCCTTCTGAAAATAGTATCGACCCACAATCTCCTCCTCAAGTAAAAGTTTTATCTCGTGCTTGTACTGCTCAAAATCCTTATCCGAATTCTCTCTAATAACAATTTTCAGGCTATCGGTAAGGCATTTCAGCAGGTTGTCGTAGTGTTCTAGCTTCGATATTTTTATAAGCTCGCTAAGGGCATATTCGGTTTGGCTTTGGTACTCAAATTCTTTTTCATTTAAATAGGTAACAAAATCGCTGTACTGACTATCGGACAATGAAAACTTGGCTGAATTGTCAATTTGCGGCTGCTGCGTATAAAAATGGCTGGCATAATCGAATAGGTAATTTTGGGCATACAGAACAGCAGTTAGCCTGCTATAAACAGGAACTTTATGCTCAATATCGGGAGTTATTCCACCACCATCTCGAACCAAGCGACCATTTCGCGTTTCAAAATCGGACATTAACGAGTCGGGAATAAAGCGAATGCTGCCATCCTCATTACGATGCGAAAAATCAACCGCCTGAATACATCGCCCACTGGGAATATAATACTTTGCGGTGGTAATTTTAAGCTGCGAATTGTAGGGAAGTGGTCGGGTAGCTTGCACCAACCCTTTACCAAATGTACGCTCGCCAATAACAACGGCTCGGTCTAAATCCTGAAGTGCTCCAGCAACAATTTCCGATGCCGATGCCGACCCCCGATTAACCAAAACAATTAGCGGTATTTTTGCATCTAGCGGTTTTGAGGTTGTTTTGTACTCCTGGTCGAAATCCTTAATCTGTCCCTTGGTATAAACTACCAGCTCATCCTTTTCAACAAATAAATTTACAATTTTAACGGCTTCGTTAAGCAACCCTCCTGGATTACCCCTTAAATCGAGAACCAAGCTGCTAGCATTATGCTTGCTTTTTAATTCTTTTAGCGCTTTTTTAACCTCGTTGTAGGAGCTCGATGTAAAATTCGATAGTTTTATGTAGCCAATACTGTCGTGCAGCATACCATAAAACGGTACGCTGGGAATATGAATTTTATCGCGTTTAAATGAGAACGAAAGCGAATCGGCTTGACCGTAGCGTATTACTATTAAATTTAGGTCGGTTTTAGGAACCCCCTTGAGCATAGTGCTAACTTTTTGCACCTGCAAATTGTAAGTACTTATACCGTTTATACTCACAATTTTATCGCCATTAATTAAACCTGCTTTATGAGCGGGGCTGTTTTCGTATACCTCAGCAACTATAGGGTAATCGTCATTTTGCCTAATTAATGCGCCCATACCACCGTACTCGCCAGTGGTTTGAAATTCGAGAGTTTCCATCTCTTCCTCGGGAATAAACTGGTTGTATGGGTCGAGCGATTGAAGCATTGCATCGATACCCGTTTTTACAAGTTTTTCGGGGTCAGGCTGGTCAACATAAAAAATATTTACCTCGCGAATAAATGCAAAGAATATATCGAGGCTTTTAGAGAGTCTAAAATCAACAGATTTGAACGAAAACACCCCCAGTAGCAATACAGCTATAGATAACAAGATGAGGGGTTTCTGGATTTTTTTTGAAATGAATTTCATAAAATATATTTTGTATAAAATAGCTTACTAAACGCCTTTAACTATTGAATAAAACAATCCCAAGATGCAACTACGATTAATGGCTTACTTTTTTTCGGCTCAAACTGCATCGAAAAACAAAGTAAGCAAATATTAAACCAAATACTTACTTGCTCACTCTTAAATACTACAAAAAAGGCGAGAATACTTAGCTACTAAAATTTATGGAACGGGGTCGTGCCCACTGCCACCCCAAGGGTTGCAACTTAATATCCTTTTTAAGCCGAGCCAAAAACCTTTAAACGGACCGTGCTTTGTTATGGCCTCTAGGCAGTATGTTGAGCAAGTGGGAGTATACCTGCAGCTTGGCGGAAAGAAGGGACTAATAAACATTTGGTAAGCCTTAATGGGTAGCGACAATATGAAAATTAGTATGTTTCGAATTACACCCATACCTAAAGTTTAATCTTCTTTTCTGTTAATTGCTGCATAATTTTTACCACTGAAGCCTGTATCTGTTCAAAGGTTAACGCATCGGAAGCCACATATAAAAGTGCCAGTTTTAGCTCAATATTATTCTCTAAACACCAGCAGGTTAGTATTTGTTTATTAAGCCTATAAGCTTCGCGCATTTTGCGGCGTATGCTGTTTCTACTTACCGCCTTTTTAAATTTTCGTTTGGGAACTACAAACATAACTTGGCAGGATGCCACGCCTTGGGTTGGCTCGGTTACGTAAAATATTGCTTTTATTGGATACGCAAACACGTTTTCACCAGAAGCGAAAACCTTATCAATGCTAATTTTACTGCAAAGGCGGTCGCTTTTGGGAAACCCATAAAGTTTTTTGTTTGCCTGATTATTTTGCACTATGCCCCTTTTTAACTAGTAAGATGCTAAGATAAAACTCCTTGAGTAGATATAAAAAAAAGGGGTAACCTTCTTACTTGTTTTCCTTATTATGCTGTTTAATAAAGTCGTCAAGTGCTTGTGTCATACTTGGCCAAGCGGGTGTAGGAGTTTGTATATCAACCCTAAGTTTACTATCCTTTGCAGCTTTGGCCGTTGTTGGACCAAACACGGCTATTTTTGTACCATTTTGCACAAAATTGGGGAAGTTTTTAAAGAGCGATTTAATGCCACTGGGACTGTAAAATACAATAATATCGTAGTTAACATCCTTTAAATCTGATAAATCGCTACTTACGGTGCGGTACAGGATAGCTTTAGTATACTTTATCTTCGCTTTATCAAGCGATTTAGGTATCTCTGCCTTATGCATATCCGATAGAGGCACTAAAAACTTTTCGGTTTTGTGCTTAGTAACAACATCCATAAGCTGCAAAAAATTACCCGTGCCAAAGAAAATTTTTCGCTTACGGTAAACAATGTACTTCTGCAGATATAGTGCAACTGCCTCAGTTATACAAAAGTACTTCATATCTTCAGGAACAGTTACCCTTACCTCCTCGCACATTCGAAAGAAATGGTCGATAGCTGTTCGACTAGTGAAAATTACTGCCGTATGCTCAAGTATGTCAATTCGTTGCTGACGAAACTCTTTAGATGATACTCCTTCAACCTGTATAAAAGGTCGGAAATCAATCTTCAGGTTATACTTGTTAATAAGTTCATTATAAGGGGATTTTTCGCTTTGAGGTTCGGGCTGCGAAACGATAATCGTTTTGATTTTCAAGGTCATAGATGTTTTATTCAACAACACATTATTCCACAAAAATCTCTTTAAAAACTAGTAAAAGAGGAATAAATTCAAGGGCACAAAGATATAAAAATAAATAGAACATTGAAAACTGGTTAAAAAGAAATACCTGAACAATACGGATAAACCTGAGAAATAGAATTATTGTTGTGATACCTAAAATTGTATACACCACGGCAAGTTGAGCAGGTTCAAATGTATATAATGCCAAAATATTTAGAGGGATTAGAGCTATGCCCAAAACCCGTGCGTGTAAATGCTGGTTTAAATTTAATTGCTTTAGCTGCTCACTCTGATTTGAAACAAACCCAACAGTCCAGGTGGTTATAGAACGAAATATACGAAGTAAGATTAGGCCAATAAGGGTATAAAACCCAATGTAGTACGTTTGGGTTACTTCAATATTTACATCGAGCGTATTAAGCACAATAATTACTGAAGTTGGTATGGATATATAAAGAGAAATATCGAGCAAACGGAATAGATTGCCTAAGAGGCTTGCATTCTCCCAAAACATCTTTTTTGCGCTGTGGAAAAATAGGGTGCTCCGAAAAACATCTTGTAAATGCTTGGCAAAGAAAACACGAATAAAAACCAGCAAAATAAGAAGACTAAACACGGGGTAGAACAGCCACGAGAGCTGAGCCTGATTCTGGGGTAAAGGCTTTACATTTATTGATATCGGTTGGTAATGATTTTGAGCGGGCTGGGTTTCAATAAAAACCTGTTGATTAACAGTAATATGGTCGAGATAATATTGCGCATCATATAGATTCTGGTTGGTAAACTGATTTAACATATTACCCTCGGCCCTTTCAATAGCCGAAACAAGCGTTTGTGGCTGACCTAAAGGACAAATGTAGCAAGTGGTATCAACCAGCTTGGGTTTTGGCCTATAAACTACAGGAGACTTAACCACCAAACTTTCTCTGTAAGCCTCAACCTCTGCCGATTTTCTTTCAATCATTAAGAAAAGCGGGTTTATGCCCTCGTGCGTGGTTGCGCTGGTATCCTGTTGTAATTTTACTTTGGGAATAGTATCCTGCTGCAGCTTAATTCTAGGAACTGTATCCTGCTGTGCACGCCAAAATTCGGGGGTACTATTACCAACAGGCTGATATATATATGTGCTTTTGTGTAGGTTTCCCATACGACTTAACCAATATCTGGGTTTTGCACAAAGATAGTAAGGATTTTTACTTTTTTACGAAGACCAAATTGAAGAGTAAAAGTTTTTTACTTATTTAGTGAGGTTTTTGCCGATGGAAGAGTAAAAGTTGAAATATAGTAAATGAGTTATGCTAATATTTTAAACAGCCTCGTATTAAAATTTGAACTGTATTGTGCTTTTACAACTTTCGGTTATAACCAATTGAAGATTGAATAAGCCCTGCTCTGCTTAGGCTGTGCCATTCACAAATATATCCTGCTTAAACCTGCCCTTTCAGGGCGCAAAGCCATACCAATACATATATCCCGAGGCGTTGCCTCGGGCTGGATTGAGTTGGGCTTTCAGCCCGAACGGAAAATGAGAATGGGCTTTCGCCACGAAGTGGCAACTTATCATAGCCCAAGGCAACGCCTTGGGTAATAGCATAAAACACAAAAATTGCGCCCTGTAAGGGCAAGTCAACTACATTATATATTTTACGAAACGTAGGCCAATCCGTTTTATGGTAGGCAAACTTAAAATATTCGATAAGAGATAAACGTTTATAGCGTATCTGTTTCTAACAATTGTACGACCCCGACGGGGTCGAATATTCTACGTTTATCTATCTTACCTATAAACATTTGAATCCTACGGATTCATTCAATTGTTTATCAATCCCGAAGGGATTAAATGTTTATAGCGTATATGTTTCTAACAATTGTACGACCCCGACGAGGTCGAATATTCTACGTTTATCTATCTTATCTATAAACATTTGAATCCTACGGATTCATTCAATTGTTTATCAATCCCGAAGGGATTAAATGTTTATTGCGTATATGTTTCTAATAATTGTACGACCCCGACGGGGTCGAATATTCTACATTTATCTATCTTACCTATAAACATTTGAATCCTACGGATTCATTTGATCTATGAATATAAAAAATTTTGTGTACAACATTTTACGTGAGGTAAACAAGGCAGAAACAAGAGCGACTTTACCGCAAAGTCTAAATTAAAGAACCGTTTGGTTGGCTGCCCATTGAAAGGTTTAAAGTTTGAGATTAAAATTGACTTGATAATAACAACTGAAAAACAAAAGTTTTTGCTTTGTTTTGCAGAAAGAAAATTATGGAGAAATTATGAGAGTTGTTTTACAGCGTGTTCAAAATGCCTCAGTGGCCATAGAGGGTAAAATTGTGGACCAAATTGGTAAGGGAATTCTAGCTTTGGTTGGATTTGAAAGCGACGATACACCCGAAGACCTGATGTGGATGGCAGGAAAAATATCGCGTTTACGAATTTTTGATGATTCCGAGGGGGTTATGAACCTATCGATAACTGATTGTAAGGGTGAGTTCTTAGTCGTAAGCCAATTTACCCTTCACGCCAAAGTTAAAAAAGGCAACAGACCCTCGTACATAAAAGCGGCACCACCAGAGATTTCGATACCCCTTTACGAACAATTTTTACAAATACTGGAAAAGGAATCGAACTTAACGGTACGTCAGGGTGTTTTTGGTGCAGATATGCTTGTTTCATTGGTTAACGATGGGCCCGTTACCATAGTAATTGACACAAAAAATAAGGAGTAATGGCAGACAGCACAAGTCTAAAAGCGCTTCAAAATCAGATTGATGAATGGATAAACACCAAGGGCGTTAGGTACTTTAGCGAGCTAACAAACCTTGGCGTGCTAATGGAAGAGGTGGGAGAACTTGCGCGGGTGCTAACACGAACTTACGGCGAGCAATCGTTTAAGTCGAATGAAACAAGCATCAACCTAGCCGAAGAAATGGCAGATGTGCTTTTTGTTCTCGTTTGCCTAGCAAACCAAACAGGAGTTGATTTGGAGAGCGCGATGCAAAACGCTTTTGAAAAACGAAACACACGGGATGCTAAGAGGCATATAAATAACCCAAAACTTAAATAAAAACGACAGTCCGTATTGGTTTTACGGTTCACATACTTTACATTAGCATACAATTAAAACATTAAACACTATGAATACTCCTATTGAAGATAAATTTGACATTGAAGTAAACGAGAAAGAAGTCCTATCGGCAATAAACTCTATTAAACAGGGTGTAAGTCAACGATTGTCCGATAAGGAAATACTTAAGAAATGCTTTAGCTTAATAGACTTAACAACTTTAAATTCAACCGATAGTGTTGAGCGATGTGAGCTACTAACCCGAAGAGTTAACGAATTTCCAGAGCATTTTTCTAATATCCCCAATGTGGCGGCAATTTGTATATATCCTAGTCTTGTGCCTGCAGTAAAGCAAACGCTAACGGCAAAGGATGTTAAAATTGCTTCGGTTGCTGCAGGCTTTCCAGCCTCGCAAACATTTATAAATATAAAATTATCGGAATGCCAAATGTGTGTTGATATGGGTGCCGATGAGCTCGACGTAGTTATTTCGTTGGGATATTTTTTAGAAGGCGACTACTTTACGGTTTTTAGCGAGTTGCAGCAAATAAAAGAGGTTGCCGAAAAAGCAAAGGTTAAAGTAATATTAGAAACGGGCGCACTACCCACGCTATCCGAAATACGTTTGGCCTCATTTATAGCTATGGAGGCCGAGGCCGATTTTATTAAAACCTCTACTGGAAAGATTGATGTTGCCGCAACTCCCGAAGCAATATACGTAATGTGCTGCGCAGTGAAAGATTATTACGAGTTAACAGGCCGTATGGTAGGCATTAAACCTGCAGGGGGAATATCAACGGCAGCCGATGCAATTCTTTATTACTCTATTGTTGAAACTGTTTTAGGCGACAAATGGCTGAACAGCAAATACCTGAGATTTGGAGCAAGTAGCCTAGCCGACAAATTATTATCGGATATTACAGGGCAAAAAGTATTGTATTTTTCTGCACCTCGATTGGAGGAGTAAACAGGTATATAATACAGAGAATATAAACAATTTGTTTAGGTGGGTATATATAATTATTTGTTTAACAAATAATTATATGGTGTTGTTTAGTTAAAGCTGCCGGCTTCTACTACGCTCATCCTGACCGGCACCCTAAGCTTAGTCGAAGGGGAAAGTTATTTACAAATAGTAAATTACATTTTGTTAACTAAACAACATCGAATAATTATCATATAAAGTAATCCTCTTTTAAAGTCGCTACTTAAAGTTTTAGTTTAAAGGTTATTTTACAATGATATTTTGAGCAAGCTATCAAGTTAACTCGTTCTCTTGCTTGTTTTGGACGAGTTGGCTAAAAGTTTTTGAATCTCGCTAAGTTCCTTCTTAGTTAAGTCCCGCCAATTACCAATGGGAATATCTAGGTCGATATTCATTATACGATAACGCTCCAACTGGATAACCCTATAGTCCAAAAATTCGCACATACGCCTAATTTGTCTGTTTAATCCTTGAGTAAGGATTATTCGGAAGCGAAACCTGTCTATCTGCTCCACGAAACACTTTTTTGTAACTATCCCCAAAATTGGAACCCCATTGCTCATTTTATGGATAAACGATTTTGTTATGGGTTGTTTTACGGTAACTAAGTATTCCTTTTCGTGATTATTGCCTGCACGGAGTATTTGATTTACTATATCGCCATCATTGGTTAAAAGAATTAGTCCCTGACTATCCTTATCGAGCCTTCCGATGGGGAAAATTCGCTCCGGATAGTTGATATAATCTATAATATTATCCTTCTCTCTGTGGGTATCCGTTGTGCAAACAATTCCACGCGGCTTGTTAAAAGCAATGTAAACAGGTTTGGTTTCTTTACCAGCAATCAGTTTCCCGTTTAAACGAATTTCGTCTTTAGACGATACCTTGCTGCCCATTTCGGCAACTACCCCATTTATAGTTACACGTTTTTGATCAATTAACTTATCGGCCTCTCTTCGAGAACAATAACCTATTTCACTAAAGTATTTATTTATGCGAACCAAGTCTTTATCATCCATAAATTATACAAACTGGTTTAAATATTCATTGGTTTAAATTATAGCCGCCTAGGTGCGACCATAAACTATAATAGGCTGCAAAAATACAAATTTATACTAACTACACCATACCACTGTTGCACTAGTAGGCACTTGTAGTGTAAAGGTAAAAATAATATTGCTTTGCTTTTAATGAAAGTGCCAACTGGATTTGAAAATACAACAAAACTACAGGCTAAGAAAAAAATAATAAAGAGTAGGCCTAGTATAGGTTTTATATAATTTATTACAATTAGGTATTGTATAAAAAACTTCAACTAATACTTTCAGTAGCCTTTCAATCTATATAGTAATCAGCAAATTCTCGGGTTAAAACTTCGGTTATTTCGCTCATAAAAGCGAGCTCATTGCGTATATCGTTAACGTAAGCTTTAACTTTTACTTTAAGCATTATTTTATGGCCTATATTCTCCTGAAAAAATAGTACCACAATTGGCTTGTTTAGGTAAATATACTTTGAAACCTGTGCCGATTCTATGGCAAAACTCCTTATTTTGCTCATATCACAGGTAAGCGGTAAAAATATTTCGGTAACCACTTGGCAATTTTCCTCTCCCGCATTAGCATTGGCAACGGGCATATTCATTACATCAAGATTAGGCACGCTTACAAGGTTATCATCGCCTGTAACTAGGCGAGTAGAGCGCAGTCCAATACCCACTATTTCTCCGTAATAATTTCCAATTTTCACCTTATCGCCAATCTGAAATGGCTTATCGAAAATAATAACAATGCCGCCAAAAATATTTTTAAGCAAATCCTGTGCAGCAAAGCCAACAGCAACACCCACGGTTGCAGAAAAAGCTAAAATAGATGCCATTGGCGGCTTAAAAATAGCTACGAGAATAAAAATTAACGAACCGGTCCACGCGATAACGCTAACCAAGGGTATTAAACCTTTTATTGTAACACGATGCTTAATATTTCTTTCGGCCCATATTCCTAAAACGAGAGATAAAATACGCAGAAAAACGTAGGTTATCAGTAGTATTAAAAGAGTTACAATAATTTTAGTTGCGCTAAAATAATTGGTAAGAGATTTTGTTTCGGCATTTAAATCACTCAATAAATTCTTAGTTGAGATAACAACTGTATCGGCAACTATAGTAGTGTCTTGTGCCAACAGGGTAGCCGATGACATAAAAATTATAGCGGCTACTAAAAGTGTATATTTTATAGTTTTATGCATAAATAGGCCCTTTTAATGTATTAGGTTCTTGTTTTGCAGCAACGAAACTACGTGCCGGTACAAAATGCCATTAAGAGTATAATAATTGCCCTTAAAAAGCACTATAGAATCCTCTTTTAGTACGTTTAAAATCCAGAAACTTCTTTCCTTGCTCAGGTTAAGTATTTTGGCGTGCAAATCGATGGTAATTCTGCCGTGCAGTACAATAAGTAGAAGAGTGTAAATTTTTTCGGCTGTTAGCGTTTCCAAAAAGCTAAAATCGGGTGCACGAAACTGCTTTATATAAAGCTCCTTATCGGTAAACTGCGAAATGGACTCTAGCCAAAAATAAAGCGATAAGCTGATATTGCTATCGGCAAACTTGTTTAAGTTATGGAAGTATTCTATCTCCAACTCGCTCTGGCGCTCCTTATTTTTTTTGTTCTCTACCAATTGCTTTGCATCGTCTTCATAAACAACAATATAACCGCTTAGCCTATGCCTTTTTAAAACTATATTTCTCATCTCCTCAGACGAGATATTACTGAGCTCGATAAGGTAATCGAAGTTTTCTTTTAACGAAATGGTTTTATTCAGATAGTTTGAGGCGTGAAGCGATACGCTACAAATCCAGAATGCCTGACTATTAGTAGAAACAATAATTGATAAAAGCTTGTGTATGCAATCAAATCCTCCTGTATTCCTTAAAAACACACGCTCCAACCCATCCAGCACAATTACTTGTTGCCCTTTATGGTTGGCAATTTGCTCAAGAACCATCTGGTCGCTTAGCAACTCTTTATTATCGAAAACATCCTGCATTAATTCATAAAAATCATTCTCACTATGGTAAAATCGATTTACCGATAGGTAGAATATTTTAACGCCCTCCTTTACGGTTTTTAGGTAATGCTGAAGTAAAGATGATTTGCCCCCGCCGTTTTCGCCAACTACAAGTGATGCTGCATAGTTACCTGCTTTCCAGTCTTTTAGTGCATTGTTTAATGTGTCTATCTCCCGCTGGCGTGAAAAAAATAGGTTTATCTCCTTAACTGGTGCGTTCTCAAAAAGGTACCTATAGATAACCGGGAGTTTGTAAATTCTTTTGTTAATATCAGCCAAGTAGTTCGAAATTGCCGACGAAACATAAACGGGTGCTTTATCAAGTTTTAACCTCTTTCGAACTTCTGCATAAAAGGTTAAACCAGTATTAAGCTGCGTTTTTGTAAAAGAAGTAACACGCAATGATGATTTCGATAAAAAACGGGCAACGGTTCTACGCTTCTCTATAGACTCCTGTATGGCTTTTGTTTTTAATAGCTTGGTATAAATGCTAATTATGCTATCGTTATCGTCTAGCGATTTTACACTATTAACAAAATGCTCAAATGTTTCGGTTAGGTCGGTTTCTTTGGTATAAACAACCTCATTACTAAGTTCGGTAATGTTGTCGAGTATATTTAATGAACGCTTCATACCCTCACGGAACATTAAAACAATGTGCTCGGCAGGGCTCTGAGCATTTATCATTGACACGGCCGTGTCAATAGAGAAGTCGGTTATTTGGTCGAAGTCACTAAACTCAAAAATAATTGTTTGAAGATTGTTTGCGAAGTCATTACTAAGCGCGTTAATTTTATTTAGAAGTGGCGGGACACAATCAAACTCGATAAATTCGATGGGTGAAAAGAAGTAAATATCGGATTTGCGAATTCCTTTTTCATAATCGGGCAAACGTACCACGCCCGCTTTATTTGGCAGGCCTTCAAGTGTGCTAGTTACATCAATTTCAACCTTTTGAAGTAATTTTTGGATTTCGGTGCCTGTTTTTTCAAAATCGGCTTCAATGGTTTGGTTCCGTATTTCTTTTTGCAAACCATAAAGTTCGGTGGTAAAAAATAGTTTTAGTGTTGCTAAATCCAAATTATCGGCATTTGGGATTCGCTCAATTAGCTGTTCTATATACTCCCTTTTACTATCAATAACGGGCATTAACGTTTTACTAAGTTTGGAAGAATAGCTTAGTAGGGTTTGAGAGGCTACAATTCTTACTTTGGCAATAAACCCGAACAGCTGCTCACGAAAACGCCAATCTTCATAAAAAGCAAAGAATGTTGAATTCCACGACCGATAAACCATTTCGGCCAGTTTAAATATGCTTTTTATGTTGCGTTTTGCCTTGGAACGAATATAAAACGAAGGAAACTCCAACGTTCCAGACTTTTGGAGCAGAGTAATAAATTTGTTTTCGTATGTTGAATAGAACTCGTTTAGTTCTGTTAGAAGAGCCGAAAGGTTTGGAGGGATTACCAGTTCATCGTACTCACTGCCAAACTGATAGTTTGAGTTTATCAATTTGGTCTCCATCTCAAAAAGGGTGTGAGCGTATTGTACAAGCTGTTTTTGAACTTCAAAAGTGGTGTTTTGCAAACAGGTAGCATACTCTTTGAGCAAAAAACCTTTCACAATACACTGGTAGTAAATGGTATGGTACCTTGGTTTTAAGGACTTTTGAGCCTTTCGAAACAACCGCAAAAAGAAATTTTGGAATTTACGAGGAACAGAACGTAGGGCGTAGCGAAAGCCTCCTACTTTTCTAATAAAACGGTGGCTGCCAATGCCTTTTTCTGTATTTTCTAAAGTAGTTTTGTATTTATCAATTGCTTTAACCTCAAGATTTTGAATATCATTAAACACTGCAGTTTGAAGGTTAACAATAAAATCTTTTATATCGGTTTTAGTATATAGTTGAGAGTAGAGCAACCTGAGTTGGGCCAAGGTTTTGGCGTGAAACTCGTAAATATCGTTGACCCAAAAGTCATCCGTCTTCTTACTGGTAAGCTCTTTTTTCTTGTTTTTTAAAAGAACAAATTCATTCCTAACACTTTCAAGTACATCTATTTGCTCCTTGAAATAATTATGAATTTCAGTGGAATATTTAGTATTCCATTGTTCAACAAGCTTTTTTGAGCTAGCGGTTAATCGAGCAACTTCGGAGGAATACATTTGTGAGCTTAATATTAATTACCATTGTTTTAAAACGCTGTAAATAAAATTAACTACAGTATTCAAATATACACAATCATATCTGTATGATAATGAACATTTAGGTAAAAAATATTTTTTTGTAATTTTAACAATATTATAAGAAGACAATTACTGAACACCCATTAAACTTGCTGACTCCCACAGATGTTTGTTAAAAGAACTAAATATTATGATTACTTGCTATTTGCGATGTCGTTTTCAGATTTCACAGGACTAATATCAAACGAAGTGAAGAGCGACAATATTTTAGCACCCGCTAAAATTACTGGAGATTCGGAGATTAACCAGATTTTGCTAATGTTACCCTTTAGCTCTTTCATCGCTTTTTGCCAAATAATTCGTGCCATAGGCTCATAGCCTGTCATTTCCTTACAGTCCCATATATGCGGGCGCGCTATATTCCCTTTTTGAAAATGACCCGCCCAAATACCAATCGCTTTTTCTGCATCTTTCTCCAAAAATTTTCCTTGGAAAGTAAAATAGATATACTCTTTACCATTTAGTTTTTTTACCTCAATTACGGGGTTTTGCTTCATAGTATAAATTATAAAAAATGGCTTTTAATTAATTAATTCATTGGTTTAAATTATAGCCGCCTTGGTGCGACCATAAACTATAATAGGCTGCAAAAATACAAATTTATACTAACTACACCATACGGCTTCTTATCGGTTAAGATTGTGAACTTTAGAGAGAGTAATTGCTACCATACTACTAACCTCCACGATACGTCACCATTCGGCTTCAATCTGGCTGACAGCGGGCTGAGTAAACCCCGCTATCGCATGAGTTCTCTCGTGTGGCGGAGTAGTTTATTAGTTACCACAAGTCGGGAGACCTGCAGTTACGAGGGTAAAAGGAATACATTATTCTTCGCCACAAAGTGCCAGCAAATTTCAACCTAACGCAAAGCCTTGGTAATAAATGTTTTGTCAAAACATAAGCCGCACGGAGAAAAGCATTTTCTATTCGAAAAAATCAATGATTTCTCGTTCATCTAAATTTCGATAGCCATATTTTTGAATAACCTCACCATTATCAATTAGTAGGATTAGGGGCATTTTACCCTCAGTAATTCTCAAAAAATTAACTGGAGATAAAATATTGTAATCAAACACCTCGAAAACATGGTCGTCTAAAAAATTTGTAATTAACTCTTCTTCTCCCCAAAAAACCAGTTTACAGCTGTATCCCGTTTCAATTTTCTTTAAAATGACTTCGAGCTTTTTTGATGCTAGGTCGCAAAACTGGCATTCTGGTGACAAGAACAAAACGATGTGTTTACCTGTATTAACTCCCGATTCATTAAGATACTGATTTAGGCTTTCTTCATGAAAAGTGGTTTGCCTATCGTAGGTTTTGCGTAGAAAATTATCGGGAGGCGATATAAAGCCAATGGCTATAAAACTAGACAGGGCAATTCCGAGTGCTTGTAGGGTTTGACAACTCTTAAAAAGGCTTTTTGTTTTTCTAACGAGGAATAAAAAGGGAATTAGAGCTACATTTTTTATAATAGACTGGTAATGATTGAGCTGAATTTTATCTCCAAAACAATGACAATGCTCTGTTTGGTTATTTACAATTAAAGAGACTATAAAAACAGTAAAACCGAGTAGGGCTATAATGGAAAACAATACGGTTTGTTTGGTGTAAACACCCAACAGCAGCATTAAGCCTAAAAAAAGTTCGAAAGCAAGTAAAACCCTTACAAAAACCAAACTTAGCTCTAGGTTAAACAAGCCTAAGCTGAAAACATATATCTCAAAGGTATCGATACTTACAAGTTTCAATATGCTTGAAACAATAAATATGACACCTAAAAACGACCTAACTATTAGTGGTAAGATTTTCAATTGATTTCAAAGAGAAGTGTATAGGTATAAATTTATACCCATACACTTAATTAACATTCAATTACTTACATTTCACTACTACTTTAATTCCAAGTTTAGTATCTTCTTTATTCAAATCGCTACACTTTCCGTCATCAATATGAACAACATTTTCAATTATAGTTGCACCTTCTATTAAATCACTAGTAGTTGTTGTTGTACACTTACAATCTTTTTCTTTTGAGCAGCTAGCGAAAGAAATTAGAGCAATAACAGATAATCCTAACAATATTTTTTTCATAATAAAACTTTTAGTTAACAATGCTTACTCTATAAGGTTTTCAGCTACCCCATGAAATATTAGTGTTTAAATATAATGACAAACAAAATTAATCATTATCAAGCAGTTTAAACAGTGTTTAACAAATTTTAAAAGTTAAACTATCTTGCTTTTCGCTAGCTAAAGTAAACTAAAACTTACCAAAATATACTAACAAAGAAATCTGTCCAGTCAAACTAGACCATCTCACACAGATAAAACAAAAGGGTTAAATAAAAAACAGGGCTTTGTTTGAAAACAAACGTTGGCTTTTGCAAACTTGAAAGAAGTTATAGATTGGTATCCATATAATTATCATAAGTAAGCAAGAATCATTGATGTTGAAAAAGCATATTTAATTCCTCTATAATCGTGAAGTCTCAAGATTTGCTTACCAGAAGATTAAAAAAGTGTTTAAGAAGCCTATGATATTTTACGAATTGCTCTTGTGGTTACATTAAAATACTGAATTCCAACAAAACAATAAAAACTGGTTCACAGCATTAATAAAACTTCAAGAGTTGCTTCTAGAAATCTACTCTAAAAAAACAGCATTGCTTCTCTTTAGCAATGCTGTTCAATGTAAATATGTTAAGAAAAAAACCATCTACTCATTAAGATCAAAATTCGAACCAATAAGTTAAACTTTAAATTGATGTTTAAATAACTAAAGTCCTGACAATCTATATATTAAATTCATTTATTCGAATAGAAAATCGAAATTATCTCCTGGTTTATACTCTTTTGGTTCGGTTTCATGTTTAAAAACCCTTACCGACTTGTCTCCCAACAGTGTAATATCGCCTCCTTCAACTTTCAGTATACTTCCCTCTCTAAGTCCAACAACGTATGAGAAGGGATCCATTGTAATAAACTCTTCTATTCGTTGCTCACGAGTTTCGCCTGCGTGCCCGCTTGGGTTAGCATCGAGATAGTGTGGATTAATTTGAAAACGAACCAGGTTAAATGCGCTAAAACTTTCGGGCTCAACAATGGGCATATCGTTGGTTGTACAAATAGTGGGGCTGGCAACGTTTGAGCCTGCACTCCATCCTACGTATGGAATACCATCAAGCACTTTGTAGCGAAGCACTTCAATAATATCAAGCTGCTGAATCATTTTCAAAAGTCGGAATGTGTTGCCACCTCCAACAACAAAAGCCTCCGCATTGCGAACTGCTTCCTTTGCATTCCTGTGGTGATGAAGTGAATCCACCTCAATACCTAACTCGTTAAAACGCTCTTGAACCTTCTTTTCGTAATCATCAAAACTAAAGGTTACTGCTGCATAAGGTAAAAAGAGAACTTTTTTTGTTCCTTTCAAAAAATCACCTATTGCTGGTAAAGGATATTGTAAATAACCCTCCCCTGCATTTGTTGAGTTGCTTACTAAGAGTAATCTCATAAAACAATGGATTTAAATATTTGATAATAGGTATACAAGATAAGTGCTTTTGTGTGATTATAAAAAAAAGCGGGGAATATTTTAAAAATTCATCAAACTAATATAAAATGTAATTAAACAAAATATATACACGAAATCATCATATCAGAATGTACAAAACAACAAACTAATGCATATTTTGCTGATATTTTTAAGAAATCCTTAGCGTTATAAAATTGAGTTGTGGGAGATAGAAATAAAAAGTAGGTCACTTGCCCTTCCAATAAAAAAATATCGTTAGTGATATTTAAATTTATTTTCTGTGCAATTTGAAAAAGACCTTAACAAAAAATTAAAATCAACCTAACCCAACTACAATCGGATGAAGTGAACATAGGTTTCACTAACAAAACCTTAAAAAACATCTCCCAAATCTCTCGTTTACTTTCAATCTGGCAAGGTTATATCAATGGGTTGTTTTGGGGAAATCCTTACAACAACTATCGAAATACTCGAGCTAATTTGTCCAGCTAGCTTTGCAGATTCTATCATATTTTTAAGAACCTCTACCCTGCTGTTAATAGGGCGATCAAGAATACCACTAGCAGTTTTAACGAAAAGATCTTTAAATCCAGCTAGCGTATCAGGATGCCCTGCTTGCGAAATTTGATAGAGAACCGAATCGACTACACTGTTGGGTTGTGGAGAAATTTGTTGACTTGACTTAATTTGAACTAGCTGGTGTTGGTCGCTAAACCACACTGATTTGCATTCGCCAATGCTAGCAATTTGTTGATTTTGATTATTGAGCACTAAAATATTTTTGCAAATCTCGACTTTATTAATATCAAACAAGTTATTAATATTCAAAACTTTAGTATTAACAAGTTCACTAATCTCTTCAACTGTAAATTTGGGTGTGTTTTTAATAAAAAATGATACTTCGTTGTACAACACCGTTTTAAAAACCACAATATTTTCGTTATGGCTTGCAGTAAACAGCGTTATGACAATAACAAAATTAGGTGTTTTAACAGTAATTATATGAGTGTTACTATTTGATTGTTCGGTGTTTGGCAAGATTACATGAACATTTACATTATCTTCACCTTCGTCATTTACATCGAGCTGGTTTAGAGTATTACTTAAGGTTTTTAGTAGAAATAACTTACGCTGTTTATACTTACGTATATTTCTGTTTTTTATGATGTTATCACTCGCAAGCACAACAAGAATAAGCAGAAAAACAAGGACTATTGAGCCCAATATGTTTTTATAAACATCCTGCTGCTCCATTCTCTTCTGTAAATAACTATACTCTCGATCGGTTTTATTTGCCTCAAACTCTCGTTCTTTAGAGTCTAAACTAGTTTTAATTTCGTCATTGAGTAGCGAATCCTTAATGCTATCCATTAGCTTATAGTACCTAAGTGCCTCGGCTGGTTGATTCAGCGCTTCGTACGATCCGCTTAAATGGAAGTAAATAACTTTATCAATCTCGGGCTGATGAGTTCCTTGGGTAAGTTCTTTTGCTTGAAGTAAATATTCAATAGATTTATTATACTGTCCTAACTCATAGTAAGATGAACCTAAATTTTTTAGTGCATGTGACTGACGTGAGATACTGTTCAGTTTTTCAAATATTGCCAGCGCTCGTTGGTGATAGGAGATTGAAATCACATAGTTGCCTGTAAGGGCGTAAAGCATCCCAATATTATCGCTTAAAATGGCAACACCTATTTTTATATCGAGTGAATCGTAGATTGTTAGAGCGCTCAAATAATTTTTCAATGCTAAATCGTAGTTTTTAAGTTCCATATAAGCCGCCGCTATATTATTAGCCGCTCCGGCAACTGCGCGTTGATTATTTAAACGTTGATTAACATTTAGATACTGCTCAAAATATCTTATGGCGCTGGCATACTCGTTACGATAGTAATAAATTTGCCCCATATTATTGGCTACCAAAGCAACTCCCACTTCGTTTCCGTTTAACTCAAAAATCGACAACGCTTGCAAATATGCATCCAGCGCATCTTCGTACTTCCCCCAGTTTTTGTAAACTAAGCCAATATCGTTATATGATTCTCCTACGCTATTTACATCATTTAAAAACTCATACATAGCCATAGCGTTTTTATGTTCACGCAAGGCATAATTAAACTCACCTTTCATAAAGAATAGATAACCCATTTTTTGGTGAATAAGAGCAATCTGCGGGCGATTCTTCACCTTGTTTGCAATATCTAGGGCTTGGTTTAAATAGAATAAACTTTGGGTGTATGAGCTATCGGCATATGCGGACGACAACTTATTCAGCAAGTCAATTTTAAGAGAGTCTGACTTAGCTGCTTGGAGAACGTTCTCCAAACTATCGATATAGTTATTTTGTGCGTGAAGATTATGGGTGCAGAGCCCTAAAAACACAAAAATCAGTATAAAGAATTGTTTCATTCGGTGTAGTCTTTTTGAACTAAACTTTACAAATATATACATAACAATGTACAAAGAAACGCAAATTGAAAGAAACAGGCAGCACGAAGTGATAGCCTTTGGTTTATTGTGTATGAACATCAACATAATATAGACGAAAACGAATATTATTGGTTAGGCTGAGCAATTATAATAGAAAATTATGTAATGATCGGTGTTCGCTAGCCTTGGACTAATACATTTACCGTTGAGTATACAGTAAACCATATGCTATGCTGGTTAACCTTATGATTGCTAAAAACAGAACTATTAAAACAGAAAGCATAGATTTAAATCTAGTTAGTACTCACTTAACAAAATGGTTTACAAGAAACTTATGGTGAAATTATAATACAAGCCGCCAAGGTTTTCCAAATTATTTGGGCTGGCAAAAGGAGTGATAACTTAAATCATCAACAAAAAGTATGGGTAAAATATGTTTTTCTTACCAATTAGTTTAATTTTGTTGTACATTATCCCGAAAAAATACAGATATGTCAAAACAATATGGTGAAATTACTCAGGTTATTGGACCAGTAATTGACGTTACATTCAACTTGGAGAGTAGCGAGCTCCCTAACATTCACGAAGCCTTAACCATTGAACGCGCCGACGGTACGTTGCTTGTTATTGAATGCCAGCAACACGTGGGCGAACAAACCATACGAACCATTGCTATGGATTCGACCGATGGTTTACATAGAGGAATGAAAGTGAAACCCATGGGCAAATCAATTACTATGCCCACTGGAAACCAGGTTAAAGGACGCCTACTAAACGTAATTGGTGAGCCCATTGACGGGCTGGATCCTCTTTCACCTGAAAATGAGTATCAAATTCATAATCAGCCGCCACTATACGAAAATTTAAGTACCGAATCGGACATTCTCTATACAGGAATCAAAGTTATTGACCTACTTGTACCCTACTCAAAGGGCGGAAAGGTTGGCCTATTTGGTGGTGCAGGCGTAGGCAAAACAGTACTTATTTTAGAACTTATAAATAACATTGCAAAGAAATACGAAGGTATGTCGGTATTTGCCGGCGTAGGTGAGCGTACCCGCGAGGGGAACGATTTGCTTAGAGAGATGATTGAGTCGGATGTTATTAGATACGGCAAAAAGTTTAAGGAAAATATGGAGGCGGGAGGCTGGGACCTATCGCTAGTAGATAAGGAAGAGTTGGCAAAGTCGCAAGCATCGCTGGTATTTGGGCAGATGAACGAACCTCCTGGAGCTAGAGCAACCGTTGCGCTTTCGGGGCTTACCGTTGCCGAATCGTTTAGAGATGGCATAAAGGGTGAAAACAAGGGTAATGATATCCTTCTGTTTATCGATAATATTTTCCGATTTACTCAGGCCGGTAGCGAAGTGTCGGCTCTGCTTGGTCGTATGCCTTCGGCGGTTGGATACCAACCTACCCTAGCAACCGAAATGGGTTTACTGCAAGAGCGAATTACATCAACCCAAACGGGTTCTATTACCTCGATTCAAGCAGTGTATGTGCCTGCCGACGACCTTACAGACCCCGCACCAGCAACCACATTCTCGCACCTTGATGCAACAACCGTGCTCAGTCGAAAAATTTCGGAGCTAGGCATTTACCCTGCGGTTGACCCGCTTGACTCAACATCACGAATACTTACTGCCGATATTCTTGGCGAAGAGCATTACAACACGGCCCAAAGGGCAAAGCAAATTCTTCAGCGTTACAAGGAGTTACAGGATATTATTGCCATTTTAGGTATGGATGAGCTTAGCGAGGAAGATAAATTGATTGTTCACCGAGCACGAAGAGTTCAACGATTTTTATCGCAGCCATTCCACGTTGCCGAAGCCTTTACTGGGCTTACAGGAGCTATAGTTGACATAAAAGATACTATCAGAGGTTTTAATATGATAATGGATGGCGAGGTTGATAAATATCCTGAGGCTGCCTTTAACTTAGTTGGAACAATTGAACAGGCAATTGAAAAAGGTGAAAAATTATTAGAAGACTCAAAAAAATAGGGTATGTTTCTAGAAATTATAACGCCACACAAAGTTTTTTTTAAAGGAGAAGTGGATATTGTTCGCGTTCCCGGTACAAAAGGCTCTTTTGCTATGTTAAATAACCATGAGGCCATAGTTTCATCACTAGAACCTGGCGTTATAAAGGTTGGAGCGATAGGAAAGGAGAGGTATTTCCAACTTTCGGAAAAAGCTTTGGTTGAACAGCATAGCAATAAGATTACAATAATTGCCACAAAAATTGAGGAAGTAGGATATTCTGCATTAATTTGATTTTATGAATAATTAACTCACTTACTTTAACAATACATTTAAGTAAACTTCATGGTTAAGGCATTAACAACCGCAATTCTACTTACCGGAATATGTTTCACCCTAAACGCTCAGCAGGTGATAACATTTAAGGCCGATGATAATGTAACTGTAACAGCCGACCACTACGTAACCTCTACGCAAAACCCTTACATAATTCTTCTTCATCAAGCAGGTTATAGCCGCGGTGAGTATCGCGAAACTGGACCAAAATTTGCCAACCTTGGATTCAACTGTCTTGCTGTTGATTTACGCTCGGGCAACGAAGTAAATTTTATTAAGAATTTAACGACTGTTAGTGCTCAAGAATTAGGCTTTAAAACCGATTTTATGAGTGCAATGACAGATATTACTGCCGCGCTTCAATTCGTTGCTAAACGCTCGAATAAGCCCGTAATACTAGTGGGTAGCTCCTACTCTGCATCATTGGCAATTATAGCTGCCACAGAAAACTTCAGAATTCAGGCAGTTATTGCCTTTTCTCCGGGCGAATATTTTGGCGAATCGGTCTGCGTGAAGGAACTAACCCAGTCGTTATACGTGCCCCTACTTGCCATGAGTACAAAGTTAGAATATAACGAAATGGCGCAAATGCTTAACCATATTTCGAGTAAACATCTTCAGCTATTCAAACCATCCGAAGGTGAAGGCGTGCACGGTTCTAAAGCACTATGGGATCGCAACACTACAAGCGATCAGTACTGGATGGCCATAACCCAGTTTATAAGTCAGCTAAAATTGAACTAGCTAATTCTTGGAAATAAAATCGTTAATTGTTTTGAGCATAGAAAATGGAACTATTGGCTTGGCCAAGTAGCTATCCATTCCACTTTGCTGGCTTTCGATTTTTGTATAATCCTCTGGGTAGGCTGTTTGGCAAATAATTTTAATATTACTATCAATTTTCTTTATAAGGCGCGTGGCCTCAAGTCCATCTATTTCGGGCATTACAACATCCATTAAAATTAAATCTACCTTAGTTGACTTAACTAAATCAACCGCCTCTTGTCCATTTTTTGCCCACAACAAATTTACGCCAGTAGGTTTTAAGAGGGTTTGAATAAACTTGTAGTTTGAGTCAATATCGTCGGCAACCAGAATGGTTTTATTCTTCCAGTTAAAAAGTTCATCTTGTTTAAAAGGCAAAACTAAAGTGTCAAACTTATTTTTAAGAGGAATGTAGGGAATGCTAAAGTAAAACGTTGAGCCCTGATTTTTGGTGCTATCAACCCATATTTTTCCGCCTAATCGCTCAATAATATGTTTAGAAATTGCCAAACCTAAACCCATTCCGCTAAAGTGCCTAGTAATGCTATCGTCCGCCTGTCTGAACGGATTAAAAATAATCTTTTTCTCATCATCGCTTAGCCCTACACCGGTATCAATTACATAAAAAAGAAGATTATTTGCATCCTTAAATGTATAGCCCAACTCGATAAAGCCAACTGAAGTAAATTTAATTGCATTTGATAATAAGTGCCCAACAACCTGCGACAACCTTTTAGCATCGGTTAAAATGGTAAACTTATCCTCTAAAACACCGAGTTTTATGTTGGTTTTAACCTTACCCTTTTTTACAAACCGATTCTTATTAATAACCTCGTTAAAGGTGCTGGAAAGCATTTGGTTTAGCTGGCACTCAGCCTTTTTAATGGAAAACTGATTGGTTTCCATAGAAGAAATATCAATCAGGTCATTAATAAGTTCTAGTAGATCATTGGAGTGATTAACTAAGAGTTCAGGAATCTCTTCGCGTTCAACACCAGAAATATTGGGGCTATTTAGCAAGGAAGAAAAGCCCAAAATGGCATTAAGTGGTGTGCGAATTTCATGTGATAGGTTAGAGAGAAATGCTGTTTTAAGTCTATCCGACTCCTCCGCTTTAGATTTAGCAATAACAATCTGTTTTTCATACTCCTTACGTTCGGTTATATCGTCGAAAGTAAACACTAAATGTGCAACAATGCCTTTACTATCAAAAACGGGTGCTACGGACAAAGCGTACCAATTATTCTTGTTACCAAACAGGTTCATTTGCAATTCACCCTGATATACGGTACCGTTTCTTGCCGATTTAACTATATTGGCTAACGAATTTGTCTCTGTACCAGAACAAAAGGGCATAGTGCTTCCCATAATTTGTTCGCTCGCCTGGCCAGAATATTTTTCGAACTCAGGATTAAAAAATTCAACTATCCCTTCAGGTGAAGTTATTAAAATGCCTATGGGTGAGTTTACTATTGCCTTAGTAAGTATATACGAATTATGCTCGGCTTTTTTACGCTTTGTTATATCAATAGAAACACCGCCTATTAATAACTGTTTGTTTGCAGCATTAAACTTAAACTTATGCGTTACATAAGTACGTTCAACGCCATAGTTATCAACTAATTTCTCTTCGCCTACAAACTGGCCATATTTTTCAACAACCTTATCTTCTTCAAAAAAACGGTTAAGCTGACTTGGGTATATGGTACTTAAATTTCTACGTCCATCCTGAACTGGTCCAAACACCTTGTCCATATAGGCATTTTGGTAGTGCATATTGCCTTCAAAATCACGAACAAAAATTCCAACTGGCATTGAATCGTGCAACGATTCATACTTTTTCTGCGTTTGTTTTATTGCTTCTTTGGCGTTATAGAGTTCGGTAATATCTTTAAAGTCCTCAATTATTCCGATCAGGTCTCCATCCTTTGTTACAAAAGGCTTGGCCATATACTGGCAAACTACTTTTCTATCTAGAACACTGAAACGAGTTTCTACAGACTGCACCTCACTGCTACCTTCTTTAATTTGTTCAAGCGGACAGTTTGTGGTATGGCAACTTCCGCTGGGAAACTTATCGTAACATTTCTTTCCAACTATGTCGTCACATTTTATTCCTGTCATCTGGCAAAATGCTGTATTAACTTTAAGTACAGTAAAATTTTTATCAATTATGCGTACGCCGTTAGCCGTTGCGTTGAATATTTGATTAAGTTGCTCATTGTGATCTATAACTTCACGTGTACGAGAGGTTAGCTTAATTTCAAGGTTTTTTTCAAGATTTAAAAGGTTATTAATAATTCTATTATAAAATAAACGAACAACGAGAAGAAGTACTATGAAGAAAACAAAAACGAATATAAATGCTCGATGTAATTGATTATTAAATATTTTAGCGTACTCGGATATATTAACTGCAAAGAATGCCTGGAATACAGGGGATGATTGAGAAAAAATTTCGGTAGTAGCATCAGTCAAAACATAATGGACATCACCAATTTCGATCTCTTTCTGTAAATTGAGTGAATTAATATTCCCCGCTTTATTAATAATGGCATTTACTGTATCCTTACTATGATAGGTAAAAATACGCCTTGGGTTGCCTTCTTCCTGAAAAATTATAAAAGGTAATATATCCGAATTGGAAGAAATTGCCATTGCTGCATCGGTATCCTTTATTCCAGAGTAAATGTAAAAACTGTTGCCTTTAATTGAAAGAATGCTCGCTTTGATAAAGAAAATATTGGTGCTGTCGTAAGTTATAAAGTAACTGTAAACACTGTCAGGCTTCCTGTCTATGTTGTATTTTGTACAGGTATGAAAAGGAACGCCCAAACTATTAAAAAGCTGGTTTCCGTTTTGTGCATAAATGGCAAAAAAAGCATTTTGAGGTTCTACAAGGTTGGTAATAATGGGGTTTAATGCGCTTCGAATAAACGATGTGTCATTCGTAAGAAGTGCATCCGAATAGTTGGTGTTGGTTTCAACCAGATAGATAGCCTTATCGAGCGATTTTGATATAATATTGATGCACTGATTTACCTGTACAGATGATTTCTGAACGGCATCAGAAATCAGTATTTTTTTCGTGTTTCGGTATTGATACTGGGCGTTAATTATAAAAAATATTGAAATTACAGCAAATAGTAATATTACAATAAAATATAAGTTCCGCTTTGTTTTACCTGTAACGACAGAGATAGTTTTCACAGAAATAAAAGAGTTTACAAAAATTCCGAAAATTAGTTAAAGCCAAATGTAATTATTTTTCAGATAGTACAGCAAAATTTACAAATAAATAAGGGGATGAAAAAAATTTCATCCCCTATGGCTATTGCGATTGGCACAAATTGATACGCTATTTAACAATTTTTGTACTTACTCGTTCGCCTGATTTATAGGTTATCTGAAGCAAATAAGTTCCATTAGGTAAGTTCTCTGTTATTAGCTGAATTTGAGACTGCCCGTTAACTTTAACTCTTTGTTGAACACGGCCAAGAATATCTATAATTTCGATATATTCTGCATTAGTAATCTCTTTTACATACAGAATCTCGCTAAACGGAATAGGATAAACAGCTATAGATAAGGGCTGGTTACTTTCAGCACCCAAGGGTACAATTCGAATGGGTACCGTCAAGTCTCGCCCACTAACTTCAAAGTGTGATACAAACTCGTTGTACCCGTCAGCATTCACTGTGAATGAATATTTTCCGTTAAGCAAATCAAAAGCAACCTTTCCATCCTCTGCAGTAAAAAGGGGCTCTTCCCGTCCATCAATTTTAATCTGTGCATTGGTAATGGCTTCGCTTTTAGTATTATCCACCTCGAAGGTTGCCCTGTACAACGGATTTATACTAGAGATTACCGCCTCCCAACCCTCATAAACCTGAGAGTAATCGGACTTAAAATGGAATGTTATTGCGCCATAAGAATTTGTTGCTGTTACCGTTCCAATGTCGACACCTGATGAACCACTATAAGGGCTTCCAGTAAAGAAAGGTGCATCGGTGTTAACTCCATCATAAATGTAAAGTTTATCCCACGGACTTGTTGTACCTTCGATAACGGCATAATTAAATGTAAACGACAAAGTCATACCCGTCTCTGACGGATAAAAAGTCATTATATAGTCCTCATTGTTTGAATAATCACCTGAAGGACCCCCAGAATCGTAAAACCTACCAACGCTAACTGAAACAGAGTCGTTGTTTTGCATAATAAATTTGGGGAATTGACCGATAAGCAAATTAACTGTGGCACTTTTTTGGAATACCCCTGCCTGCACATCTACATTAACTAGAACGGGTGCTTCGAGAGGAGCATCGGGACTTGCCTTAACTGTATAGTGTAAATTTAAAGAACCGCCTGCTGGTATTTCAGGAAAATTCTGAGAGTTAGTTATTACTGAAAAGAATTCGGAAGATTGTGCAGTAATAATTGCCTCTCCTGCGGGTAACTGCGAAGTACCATCATTATGGATAGGAACGATCAGAGTGACCGTTTCACCTGCATCAATTTTTCCATTATTATTTCCATCAGTATCGTCAATAGAAGCTTCTCCAATGGATAATACGGGAGCGCGCGCTACGAGAACGATATCAGATTTACTAGTCTCAGTCCCAATAGTGAGAGTAAAAGAAAATATTAGTCTATGGCCGTTGGGTATATTTTTATCAATTTTAAGAGAAAAAGCACTAGGTATGGTTTTTATATTTAGCGGTAGATCAGTACCAAAATCACCTATACTTATAGTTTTAGCTGAAGTTAAGGTAGTGTACTCATCTACAGAACTAAATTCAACTTGAACATTGCTTGCAGGGAGGTCTCCAATATTTTTAAAGTCGAGATCTAATAAAATACTCTCCCCATAGTCAATCGCCGCATTATTATTACCCTGAGAATCGTCAACTCTTGCTTCGGATATAAAAACGTATGACTTCCCGTTGACTTCGACATTTGTTGACCCAAAATAGGGTATGTATTGCGGTTTTGTTATCACCAAGTCAACAGCACCAGCTTCAAGTATTGGTTCAACTGGAACATCTACTTGTCCTGATGAGCCGACGAATGAAGCTCCATAAAGAACACCATTTTTGCTTATGGCTACATAAGAACCTGGTAGCGCAGAAACTGTGAAGAAACTACTACCAAGCTGATAGGAAGTAGGAAATGAAACATTGTTAATATCAGCCTCTGTAAAGTATGGGGAAAGAGATGGGTCACCTAGTACATTATATGCTTGCCAATAGTACTCTGTGCCAATATGATCTGGGTAATTATTTAAATGAGCCTCAGTAACTGCCAAGTTTCCAGCGAATACTATACCTCCTACAGTTACATAGTTACTTTTCCGTGGCGCATCAAAAGCACCTAGCGAAGTTTCTTCAAAGCTAGGAACGTAACCATTATTATTACCCGTTATTGGGAACGCACCCACAGCCCAATAAAAGTCTTCGAACCAATAAGTATTTGGTGATGAACCGATATAGGTTACCGCACCTTTTTTATTGCCCCTAATCCATGATTCGCCAATACTTTGTTGCGAGGAACCAAAATTAGCAGACAAGCAGCAGTTACCAATAGTAACAGGGTACTTATTTAAATTTGTAAACGTTGAAATGTCATTCGCATTAAGTCTGGGATTTTCCCATAAAGTTTCGTTACAGTGTGCCGTATAATTAATAAACCCAACAGCAATGCGCTGAGGGTCATAACTTCCCGTGTAACCAGCCTGATTATTAGGGTTACTTGGGTCTGAAGTTACACCATAGCCCCAAACATTATTATATCCTTGAGCAGAATTAAAATAGTTCTTGGTTGCATATTTTAAAGTGGCCTCACCAATATTAGGATTCCAATACGAATCGTAGCCAGCAATCAGGGTTGCATTGTTTAAGTAAGTGGGGTCATCAAACTGATACTGTTCGTAGTAAAGAATTTTATAAATGATATTATCGAGCTGCTCCGTTGTTTCGGCCGACATACGCCCATAATACATTTCGGGAAAATAGTCGCCATCAATGCTTGCATAGTATAGGTCGGTTTGCTTACCTGTTTCACTACCAGTTTGCGAAGCGGGTACTTGCGGCGTATCGCCTACTATTACAAGAAATGATGGTGCAGGGTCGCTTTCTGTTGCGGCTTGATAAACACCCTGAATATAAGATTTAATTTGATCTGATGTGGAGCCAATCGCATCGATATAAGCTACGGTTACAGCAAATCCTTTTTTGGTTTTCCATTCGATAAATGGTTTCAGCGATTCCTCAAACATTCGATGGCTAATAACCAGCATTTTTACAGGATTCTTGGTTAAATCTGGCTTTTCATCGTAAATACTTTTGGTATAAGGGTTTTGCAACGCGGCAAAAACAGGCTCAAAATAAGGCGAGTATGTAGCTGCGCGTATTTTGTTCTCTAGGCTTACATCTCCGCCCTGCATACTTACTTCAACATCAATATCATTAAAAACTTTAATAATGCCCGCTGCAGGACTATAACGAACAGGATTAACCTGAACCCTGGCAATACGAATTCCCCTAAGAGTTCCAAGAACTTCAATTTGGGCTATGGGATTGTCGTTAAAAGTTGCCTGAGTATAACGATCTGCCTTAATTAGCAAAGGTATTGTATCAATATCTTGATCTTTTCGATACGAAGGCTGCTGTGGGTATAGCTGTGTATTTATCCCGTAATCAGAAAGCAAAAGTTCGGACTCAGAGTAACCATTCACTTTAACCGAAACACTTGCGCCATTGGGTATTTGTATAAGTCGGCTAAAAGAAGGTAACTTCGGGCTTCCTACTTTACTGCTTGAGTAACCTTTCCCAAAATATAGATCGATAAAATTACCGTGACTTGCTGTTTCTACAGTTTTTCCGTAAAGTGCATCTATCCGAAAATGCATTTGTAATTCAGAAATATTAAAGTTCTGGCTTTTAATGCTGGCCTGATTATTGGCACTTTGCAGAGGAATAACTACATCTTGCGCGCCTAAATTAAGCCATAGAAAAAAACAGAAAAAGGTAATTAATAGAGGTCTCATTGGGTAGATATTAGGTATAACTATGCCTATAAACTAATAAACGTTTATAGCTAACCATTTGTTTAATAAAATACATTCATTGTAAGTAAAGATAAACAATATAAGGTAAAGGTAAGACAAACTAAAAATAATTAATTAAACTAATGTTTAATCTTAAAGTAATCGAATAGTAATTTACCTCTTTTACTTCCAAGTACTTGAGTATGCTCATCGAGACTAAGACTTGATATGGTTTTTAAATCCTTATATTTTTTAAAAAGGAGTTCTCGCGACTTTTCGCCAATACCATCAATATCAGTTAGTTGCGACTTTAGAGCATCTTTAGACCTAAGGTTTCTGTGGTGCTTAATACCAAATCTATGTGCTTCATTACGAGCAAATTGAACAACTTTTAATGATTCGGAATTTTTATCGAGGTAAAGAGGAACTGGGTCTCCTGGAAAAAATATCTCTTCCAACCGCTCAGCTATACCAATAATGCTAATACTTTTATGCAAATCTAGCTCCCGCAGAACAGAAAAGGCAACACTAAGCTGTCCCTTGCCGCCATCAATAATAATAAGTTGAGGTAAAGATTGGTTACTACTAATCATGCGAGAATACCGCCGTCGTAAAACTTCAATCATAGTAGCATAATCGTCGGAGCCATCAACCGTTTTAACATTAAAAATACGGTAATCACGTTTGGAGGGTTTGGCATTCTTGAAAACTACACAGGCAGACACAGGATTTGTACCTTGAAGATTCGAATTATCGAAACACTCAATGTGTACCGGAAGCTCGTTAGTTTTAAAATCACGTTTTAGTAACTCTAAAATACGCTGAGTATGCCCAATTTTTTTGAGAGAATCTTGCTTTGCAATCTTTTCAAAGACATATGCCTTGGCGTTTCGTTGCGATAACTCGAGAAGTTTATACTTATCGCCCCTTGTTGGTACAATATACTTACAATTTGAAATTGTAAACTCAGGCTTAAAGGGCACAACAATCTCAGTTGAAGTGCTAGATAAACGTTGCCTTATTTCGGCTATTGCAAACGAAAGTAAATCAGAGGCAGTTTCACTTAACTTTTTCTTTAACTCCAAGTTATGCGATTGTACTACGGAACCATTCACAACTTTAATAAAATTTACACAGGCAAAGCTAGGCTGTTCAACAATACTAAAAACATCGATATTATTTAACCTAGGATTAACAATAGTTGACTTGGCCTGGTAACGCTCCAGCGCTTCAATCTTCTGCTTATAAACTTGAGCCTGCTCAAACTGAAAATCTTTTGCATACGCAACCATTGTTTTCTTTAATAAAGTCTTAACTGAATGAATATTACCTGAAAGTATCTGAACTATTGATTCAATATTTGCATTGTAATCACTTTCGGACTGATAACCTACACAGGGGCCAAGGCAATTACCGATTTGGTATTCGAGACAAGTTTTAAACTTTTTTGCTGCTATATTTTCTGTAGTTAGCTGAAGGTTACAGGTGCGAAGAGGGTACAACGACTTAATCAATTCAAGTATTGTTTTCATCAACATAACCGAAGTATAGGGACCAAAGTACCGGCTCCCGTCGTTTACCACCCTTCGGGTTGAAAAAACGCGTGGGAAAGGTTCATTCTTAATGCAAATCCATGGGTATGTTTTATCATCCTTAAGCAGAATATTGTAGCGAGGCTTAAGTTTCTTAATAAGATTGTTTTCTAATAGTAAAGCATCACTTTCAGTTTCGACAATTATATGCTTAATATTAAAAACCTTAGACACCAATACTCTAAGCTTAGCACTCTCATAACTTTTACGATTAAAGTACGAAGAGACTCTTTTCTTAAGATCCTTAGCTTTACCCACATAAATAATTTCTTCCTGGTTGTTCAAAAACTGGTAAACCCCAGGTTGATTAGGTAAAAACTTAATTATATTTTCGATAGATTGATTCACAGAGATTAAAATAAATAAAGAATTTCGTACCTATCAACTAAAAAGACAAGGAATAGTGAAATAAAGAAGGCAACTAGTGGTGAAACTAACCACAAAAAGAAAAAGTTTCGAACCTGAGTTTTGCGGAAAATATTTTTAACACCCAATTTGGCTATCCCTATCCCGATTATTGAAGCAACATTTAGCTGAACCAATGACGAAGGAATGCCTTTATAAAGCGAGGCAAAAAGCAAGAGCGATGCCGAAATAAATGCTATGATTGCTGCCTCTATTCTTCCAAAAAGAACAATCTCTTTTCCTGTATTTCTCATTATTTTATGTCCAAAAACGGAACTTCCAATGGCAAAACAAGGAGCAATAATAAGTATTGAGAACTTTGAAATGAACCAGTCGTACTTACCTGGCTCCAAATCAAAGAAATTTATTGTCATTTGTGTTAATGGCCCTGTTGCGTTAGCAACATTATTTGCTCCAATGGAAAAGGCAACAAACAAAGAAAGAACTATTAGCAAACCCTTTAACAGGTAGCTGTTATTAACCTTTGCCGAAATTGTGTAGCCTCTTCTGCGAAGCGGTTTATAAATATATTTTCCAAGTAAAAAACTAATTATAAAAGCGACAATAGGGAGGATAAACCAGGTAGGTACTATTTCATAAAAGATTTTATTTGAATTAAAGGTGTGAAAATATACAGTGGGCGCAATAAGCGCACAAACGGTTGATTGGCTTGTAGACTGGGGTATACCAGCTAAATTGGCTATAAGTAAAGAAATACTTACAGAAAAAAAAACAACCGCCACAAGCACGCTATTAAGCTGGCTTGGATTTATGATATCAGATCCTAAAGTTGATGCAGTATTGCTACCCGCTATAACTGCTCCCAGAAATACCATTACTCCAAATAAGCCAGGAATTAAACTCTTGCGTATTACATTAGCTCCATATGCTGCCGAGAAGGATGGTCCTGTTCCGCTACCGCCCATGTTGATGGCAAGAAACATGCCCAATAAGTAAGGTACTAACATTTGCAAATAATTGGTTTACATTACTTACAAATATAAATAATTAGTTAAACAAAGGCACTGAAGTAAACTTTATTACATCAAAAAGTCCGTTATGATTAATTTTAAGGTTCGGAATAACGGTTAGAGCCATAAACGAAGCCGTCATAAACGGAGCGCTCAACTCTGTACCCGCCTTAGAGACTAGGTCATTCAGTTTTTGATAATTTTTGCTAACCTCGTACCCATTGGTATCCGTCATTAACCCAAAATAAGGTAAGGGTATCCCGTCGACGTAATCACCATCGGCAAAACAGAGTCCGCCACGATGATTAACAACCCAACTAAGTGCTGTTATTAAACTATCGTCGTTTGCTCCAACAGCTAAAATATGGTGGCTGTCATGGGCTATGCTGGCTGCAATTGCGCCTTTTTTTAGTTTAAAACCTTTAATAAAGCCCACTACAGGGTCAGAGTTATGATACCTATCAAGCAGAACTATTTTAATAATATCATCATTAAAATTAGGTAATACCTCATGGCCTATCGGTTGTTTAACAGGAACTTTAATCCAATTAGTAAATAACTCGCCTGGAAGAGCCTCAATAACATTCATTGATTCTCCCCTTGCTACCACCTTAAGATTCTCGATACTGGGAACTAGCGTGCGAAATGAAAAATTTGGTTTAGGTACTTCTCGTAAAGAAAAAACACCCAAGTCTTTATGAAACACACTTGAGCCGTTAATATATGTTTCTATAACATTGAAATCCTCTAAATTATCGACCAAAATAAAGTCTGCCAAATCGTTTTCTACAAGTTTTCCTAGGCTAAACCCATAATGTTTTTGTGGTAAAAGTGTTGCAATAGTTAGAACAGAAAACAAATCGTACCCTTTTGCGATTGCACGAGCAACAATTTTATTAATATGCCCAACTTCTAAATAATCTGGATGACAATCGTCGGTACAAAACATGAGTGATTGGGGATAATTTTCTATTAAAGGGGAAAGTGCAGAAAAATTCTTTGCTGCACTACCCTCTCTAATCTGAACAATTTGACCGAGACTAATTTTAGTTCGCGCTTCATCGATACTACTGCATTCGTGATCAGTTGAGATTCCCGAATTGATATATTTCTCAAGATTTTTACCCACGAGTCCGGGAGCATGGCCATCAATAGGTTTGGAAAACTTTTGTGCTGCTTTGATTTTATGTACTACATCCTGGTTCTCGTTTATAACTCCAGGAAAATTCATCATTTCGGCAAGAAAGTAAAAATCAGATTCCGATAAAAGGTCGTGGACCTGCTGATGCCCAATAATGGCACCACTCTTTTCGAGTGGTGAGGCTGGAACACACGAGGGCACACCAAAGAAAAATTTGAGAGGAACTGTTTTAGAGTCTTCAACCATGAAGCGAATTCCCTTCACTCCTGCAACGTTCGCAACTTCATGCGGGTCGGCTACAACTGCAATGGTTCCATGCTTTACCGCCATTTGCGCAAATCTACTAGGAATAAGCATTGAACTTTCGATATGCACATGTGAATCAATAAAGCCAGGCAAAATAAAAGGGGATGTAATTGAACTTTCTTTTTCTATTCTTTGAATATGTTCATTCTCTATGTATATACGAGCACCAAACATCTCCCTAGTTTGGGGGCGAACTAAAACACCCTGTACTATTTTACTATTACTCATGGTAAGAAAAGTTTTTGTGTAAATACTTATACAATATGTTCCACGTGGAACATAAAAAAGTTATGCCCTTAAGTATTTTTAACTTGGAAAGTAAATAGAAAAAGCTTGATTCCCTCTTCCTATGATTGCAATAAAAATATTAAAAACGCTAATTATTAAAAAAACGGTTGGTTTGTATAAAGAATTGTTCCACGTGGAACAATTACCTCCCGAAGTATACTAAAAGAACATTTATATCACTTGGTGAAACGCCTGGAATACGACTCGCCTGCCCTATGGTTGTTGGTTTAATTGCTGAAAGTTTCTGACGTGCTTCTGTGCTTATTGATTTAAGACTGTGGTAATCGAAATCTGAATGTATAGTAACGTAATCCAGCCGTTGTAATTTTTCTGCAACTTGCTTTTCTCGTTCAATATAGCCCCCGTACTTAATTCGGATTTCAGCCGATTCGATAATATCTGATGAAAGACTCTGGTAAAAGGAATGGTCTTCAACTAAATATAATAAATTTAAAAGTGAAACTTCTGGTCGTAATGCTATCTCGTAAAGTTTTCTTGCTTGGTTAATGGGAGCAGATTGAATAGAATTTAAATAGGGATTAACAACCTCAGGTTTGATACTTTGTTCATGCGTAAATTTAATTACGTTTGCTATGGTGCCGTATTTTTCTTCAAACTGAGTATATACAACCTTATCAATTAAACCAATTTGATAGCCTAAGGGGAGTAAACGCTCATCGGCATTATCTTGCCTAAGCAAAACACGATATTCAGCCCTACTTGTAAACATACGATAAGGCTCGTCGACACCTTTATTAATAATATCGTCTATTAGTACCCCAATATAAGCTTGATCACGCGAAAGAACAATTTGTTCCTTTCCTCTCACTAGATGTGCAGCATTAATTCCTGCAAGCAAACCCTGAGCAGCAGCCTCCTCATAGCCCGTGGTTCCGTTAATTTGTCCTGCAAAAAAAAGCCCGTGTACTAACTTTGTTTCCAAAGTATGTTGCAGTTGTGTTGGTGGAAAATAATCGTACTCAATGGCATAACCGGGCCTAAGTATGTGTACCTCCTCAAAACCTTCAACTGTTTTTAGAGCATCGTACTGAATGTTTGACGGTAACGAAGAACTAAAACCATTCAGGTACATTTCATAGGTGGTTTCTCCCTCGGGCTCTAAAAATAACTGATGCGAATCTTTATCAGAAAAAGTTCGAAGTTTGTCCTCAATACTTGGGCAATATCGAGGGCCAATGCCCTTAATTTTTCCAGAGAAAAGGGGGCTACTATCGAAACCCTGCTTTAAAATATTGTGAACTTTGCTAGAGGTATGCCCAATAAAACAGCTTCGTCGTTTTAAGAATTTTGTTGGTTTGGTATAAAAGGAAAAGAATCGGTTCTCTTCTTCTCCTGCCTGCTCAGTAAGTTTTGAATAATCTACAGTTCTTCCGTCTATTCGAACAGGTGTGCCCGTTTTCATTCGTCCGACCTGAAAACCAAATTCAAGTAACTGCTGAGAAATGCCGTTGGAGGCAGTCTCTCCTACTCGACCTCCCTGAAAATTGACATTCCCTATATGAATTAATCCACCCAAAAAAGTACCGTTAGTTAAAACCAACGCTTTACATTCTATTTGAACTCCCTGTGTAGTTTTAACTCCAACTACAGTTTTGCCCTTAAACACCAATTCAATAACATTATCTTGCCAAAGAAAAAGGTTGGGAATTTTCTCGAGCATATCCCTCCAGGTCTGCGAATACACCATTCTATCGCATTGAGCACGAGGGCTCCACATTGCAGGCCCTTTGGATCTGTTAAGCATACGAAACTGTATGGTAGATAAGTCTGTTACTTGTGCTGACAACCCTCCTAAAGCATCTATCTCTCTAACTATCTGTCCTTTAGCCACACCTCCCATAGCAGGATTGCAACTCATTTGAGCTGTTTTAGACAAATCCATTGATATTAGCAGTACACGGGTGTTAAGTCTAGCAGCGGCTGCTGCTGCCTCACATCCTGCATGGCCAGCTCCTACAACAATTACATCAAACGGTTTTAACATATTACATAAGGGAATTAAGTATATCTAAGCTGCGGTTTTCAGCCTCACGCATTTCTGTCATTTCTTCATCGGTTAAATCGTTATATCCTATTAGATGTAAAACACCATGAATCATAACTCTGTTCAACTCCTGAGTAAAAGTTTGACTAAATTTTTCTGCGTTGTACTTAACAGTAGGTATAGATATGTAGATATCAGCAGAGATAAAATCCTGTTTCGAATAAGGAAAGGTAATTATATCGGTGTAATAATTATGATTGAGGTACTGTTTATTTACGCTTAAAATTTCTGCTTCGGAGCAAAAAATATAATTAATGCAGCCAAGTTTAAAATCATGTGAGTTTATAATCTCTGTCACCCACTTTTTATAAACTCGTTTTTGAGGTAGGTTGAATTTAATATCAACTGTGTGGAAAGTAATTGGCACCTGATTACCTATGAAAAATTAGTTCAACCTTTGAACCGTTGTTTTCAAACTCAATGCTATCGGCTAAATTTCTCATAAGAAACACACCTCTTCCGGAAACGTTTTCTAAATTTTCGGGACGCGTAGGATCCGGAATATCGAGATAATTGAAACCTGGACCTTCGTCTTTAACATAAATATGAATGCTAGAATCGGTTATAAGAAACCCCACGTTTACCTTCTTACTAATAACAAACTTATTACCGTGCACAATTGAATTATTAACCGCTTCAATGGTGGCTATCAGTATTTTACCGTATACATCAGACGATAAGCTACATTGTTCAGAAATTTCATCAACAAGTTTTTCAACAACTGCAATGCTGTCTAACGTTGACTGTATGGTTATATCCTTTTTCATTTACATTCTATATCTCAAAAAGGTTATACTAATATTTTATGTATAATGTTTCGAAAAACGTTAACGAAATTATTAAAATTAGGGCAATATCCAATGCGTCGGGTTCTCAATTTTGCTTTCTTTCCAAATCTGAAGGTTAAAAACACCTTGTTTCTCATGCGCTCCCGAATAAACTTGACCAATGGGCTGAAGAGCTGAAACAGTATCTCCTACCTTTACTAAAACACTCTCTAAGTTAGAGTATACTGTTAAAAAGTCGCCATGCCGCACAATAACAGCAAGGTTTTGACCAGGGATGGAAACAATTTTTTTAACCTCTCCCTTATATATAACTCTTACAATTGAACCAACCTCAGAGCTAATGTCAACTCCGTTATTTCGAATGCGAACTCCCTTTAGTACTGGGTGATTATGTTCCCCAAACTCAGCGACAATAATACCCTTGGAAGTTGGCCACGGTAAACGTCCCTTGTTTCCTTCAAAACCAGCTGAGAGTTTTAGATAGCTGGCATCACGAACTTTAACAGATTTATCTTTCGCAGCGGCTCGCGCCTCTTCGGCTATTAACTCTTCAATGGCTTTATCGAGTGCCGCCATGGCTTTTTTTCTTTGCTCCACTTCAGCACGCAACTGCTTTTCCTTTTGTTGCAAAACAGAAATAGTGTTAGCGTAGCGTTTTTGTTCGGAATTAAGTTTTATGATTTCGTCGGACTTATCATCCTTAGATTTAGCTAACTTGTTTCGCGCCTCGGAAACGGATAAAACCTCCTGCTCAATTGACCGTTGTGTTAGAATAATTTCCAGTGCTTGTTTCTCACGAAATTTAAGAAACTGCTGATAAAACCGAAGTCTGCGGTACGCTTGATTAAAATCGTTTGAAGAGAAGATAAAAACCAGCAAATCCATATCACTTTTATTACGATAAGCAAAACGAATAAGCTTAGCATACTCATGTTTGCGCTTAGTAAGGTCGGTTTTATATGATGAAATTAAATCGGTTTTACTCTCAATATCAGACTCAAAAAGAAGAATTTGGTTGTCAATTTCACTAATTAACTTTTTTCGAAGGGTCAGCTGTCGTTGCAAAACATTAACATGCTGCATAGACTGTTCGCGTTGTTTTGAGGTTTTTTCTAATAGTTGTGACGTTGCCTGTAAATCTTTTTCTGTTTTAGCCCGCTGCTTTTCCAAATCAGAAATAGTCTGAGAAAAAGAAACAAGAGGAAACAGTATTATACAAATAAATAAAAGGTACTTATTCGACATTATTCGACAGTTTTTAAAGGAAACGAGTTATCGAAAATAACGGATACTTCTTTATTAACCAACAATTTCTTAAAATTGTATTCAACTTCGAACTCAAAAATTTCAAAATTAAAAACTATTGCAAGCATCAAAGATTCAGGAATTAAAAGGTTTTGGGGCGAAATAGTCCCGAAACTTAGTTTAATTATAGGCTTGGAAGACTGAATGTCAAACAATAAAGGATTGCCTTCATCATTTTTTGAAAGAAAAAAAGAGTAAGTAAAATTATTTTGTTCGTTAAATTCTAAAAATTCGGTTTCGAAATTTTGTCCCAGGGTGGGGGTAATTTTGTTTGAGAATCCAAAAAGTAAATCGCGAACTAAGCTGAAAGAGATGGGGTAAGTTACTGATTTGCTTAGATACTGATAAGAGTAGAAATTTCCTAACCCGGAATGCTTCTCATAAAACATTAATCCTTTATTATCAAAAACAACGTACGCTAACGGCCTATTAATGTTAGAGTATATATTAATTGCCAGCAGGCTATCAGCTAAGTATGATAAAGAGGCTTTATGTGTTCGCAAAAAACCATCGGTATTAATTCGAAGAATTAAGGTTGGAAAGTGAAGTGAAGATACCGTATTGACACTAGTAAAATTAGTAGGTGATTTTAAAGCCGCACTGTTGCTCACAGTTTTACAGCCCGTGACTAGAGAGAAGATTACTAGAAGCAACATAAGTTTAAGGGACATACTGCTGGGTACTAATTTTTTCGTTTAATTTAGGAGAACCTCCACTCAATTGCTGAGCTTTTTTCCAATAAATATAGGCATTTTGTTTGTTACCCGTCATAAATAACGCATCCCCATAATGCTCATTGATATCTGCACTAGGGTTCGAACTTTTGGCAATTGCGTTTCGAAGCACATCTCTTGCCTCCTCATAGCGTTGCAATTTAAAGAGAACCCATCCTTTGGTATCAATAAAAGTGGCATTGTTTGGGTCCAAATCAACTGCTTGCGTGCTCATTTCGAGGGCCTTGTTTAACTGAATATTCTCCAGCGCGAGATAGTAACTATAATTATTTAAAATTCGAGTATTCTTCGGATGTTGTTTTAGTGCTTTCTCGTATAAAGAAAAAGCGTTTCGGAGTTGTCTTTGTTTATAGTAGTAATCGGCTAAAGTGCCCAGCAACTCAGCTTTTTCTTCCTTATTAGTTACTTTATCAACATTGTTTTTTAGTAACTGGATTGCCTTATCAGTCTGGTCAATTTCATCTAAAACTAGCGCATGAAGAATATAAAAAATTGAATAAGTTGGAAAAAGTTCCGAAGCCTTTGCAGAATTTACTAAAACCGTCTTAAAATTCTTAAGAGAATAATCAAAAGCAATTAATTTTTCCCAACGTTTCGCGTTACTCTCATCAATAAGAGTGAGAATTTGAAGCGTTTCTCGAGCTTTGGGAATATTCTGTGTTCTAATATAATGCTCGTAAAGAAGTTCATAAACTAAAATATTATCGGGATACTGAATATTTAAACTAGAAGTTAAAGAATCAAGTTGAGGCATGAAACTAGTATAAAGTTTTTGCTCGAAAAGTAGTGGATAAAATAGTTGTACCTTCTCCTCCACATCGAGTTGCGGGTTTTTAAACAATACACTAAGAGTATTTAATGCATTAGTATAGTTACCCATCTGCATGTAACGTTGATAGAGCTGAATATTTGCCTGTGGGGTCAAAGAATCGAGGCTAGCAGCGTATTTAAGGGTAGAAAATGCAAGGCTATCCAGCCCTTTACTAAAATAGATATCACTTCTATATATATGATAAACTGGATTATCAGGCTCAATTTGTATTATGCTATTAACTTCTTTCAGGGCATTATCTGTGTCGTTATTCTCTAAAAAAATTCGCAACTTAATTTCTGCTACCCGAGTATTATACCCAACTGAACGTTCTAATTTATTAAGTTCAAATAAGGCATTATCGAATTGTTTAAGCTGACTAAAAAGTAAGGCTAATTGAAAGCGATAATTAACACTTAGTGAATCTATAGCGACAAGCTCCTTTTGATTTTGTAAAGCCTCGTCGAACCGATTAGTGTTAATAAGAATTATACCGTAAAGGTTTCTGTAATGTTTATTTGTGCCGTTCAATTGAACTGCTTGACCTAGGTACTTAGCAGCTGAATCGGGTAAATTGAGCATATTATAACAAATGCCCAACTCGTAAAAAATGGCATCGTTTGCTGGTTCTAATTCGAGAGCGCTTTTAAAATTAATTATTGCGTTGCCTAAATCACCATATAAACGGCTCTGTATCCCATCATAGTAATGTAAAAAAGGCCCAATGTTTTTGTAAACAGGGTTAAAAGATGATTTCGAATAAATACCACAGCTAGTAAAAACAAGAGGTACGAGTAAAATAATTAATAATCGCTTCATAAAATTTCGTATGCAAAATATGTTACAAAACTACTTGAGACCAGTGTGACCAAAACCTCCTGATCCTCGTAGGGTTTCACTAAGGCTATCAACTTCAATCCAACTAACCGTTTCATGCTTACTAACAACCATTTGGCAAATACGTTCGCCATCCTCAATAATAGTTTCAGTATTGCTTAGATTAACAAGAATTACACCAATTTCTCCGCGATAATCTGAATCAATAGTTCCAGGTGAATTTAAGACTGTAAGACCCTTCTTAAGAGCTAAACCACTTCGGGGGCGTATTTGCGCTTCATACCCTTGAGGAAGTTCAATAAACAAGCCTGTTGGAACCAATTTACGGTCAAAAGGCTTAAGAACAAGCGTTTCGGTAATATTTGCTCGCAAATCCATTCCTGCGCTATGGATTGTGCCATATGAAGGGGTGCTATGTTTTGATTTATTTACGATTTTAATGTTCATGTCTTTTAAAATTAATTACTGAAGATAATTTATAGTTTTCGAGTCTTAAAAAGAGTAACACAAAAGTTAAAATAAGACCAACTCTAAAAACAAAGGAGATAAGATAAATATCAATATTAACAAAATACCCTGCTATGAACAAAGCAACAGCAGCAACAATATAAATTAAAAAGTTTCTAATATCGTACGGTACTGGATAATGCTTTTTGCCTCCAAAATAACAAATAATCGTCATAAAGATATAACAAACAAGCTTAGTAACGGCTGCACCATAATAACCGATGCGAGGAATAAGTAGAACATACAGAGCAATGGTGATTAAAGCGCCCGCAAAAGTGTAAAAAATACCATACCATGTTTTATTCGCAATTTTAAACCAAATGCTTACATTAAAATAAAGGCCAAAAAAGAGGTTTGAAAGAAGAAGAATGGGCACTACTCCAATGCCTTCTCTAAAATTTTTGCCAATTAAAACTTGAAAGATTTCAGTAAATAAGCTAACACCTAAGAAAATTAGCAATGCAAAGAATAAAAAGTGTTTGGTAAGATTTGCATACATCGTAGGCGAATTTTTGTCCTTAACATTTGAAAAAATGAAAGGCTCAACCGCATAACGATACATTTGAATAAAAAGAGTCATTAAAACAGCTAGTTTAACGTTAGCGCCATAAATACCCAGCTGATATAGAGGATTGGTGGCTTCATCGGCTAAATATTTAAAGAAAATGCGGTCGAAAAACTCATTAGATGATCCACCTATACCACTGACTAACAATGGGAAAGAATAAAGAAGAATAGTTTTAAGACGTTTAAAACTGAAAGTAGTAGGTAGTAAACCAGGTATAAAGAAAACTAAAGCGGTTGAAACTAAAGTACCTAAAAGATTACTGATAAAAATATAGGTAATGCCTAAATCAGGATTGTAGATTCCTATTGTTTGGAAAATCTCGTATTTGGGGCAAATAAGCAAAAAGAAAAAATTAGCTAGTACGTTTAATGTAACACCAACAATTTTAATTAAAGCAAAAGTATAAGGCTTGTTTATAAGCCTTAATTTAGCAAACGGTATAGTAGCAAAAGCATCGAGCCCTATAATACTTGCAAGTAAAATAACGTACTCGGGCTTACCTGGATAACCCATAGTGGAAACTATGGGATGCGCAAAAATGGAAGCTAAGGCTATAAAAACAGTGCTGCTGGTTAAAAGAGAGAAAAAAGTAGTAGAATAGGTAACATTAGTATCGGAATCATTCGAAGAGAATCGAAAAAATCCTGTTTCCATCCCATAGGTTAAAACCACCAGTAAAACAGCTAAATAAGCATACATTTCTGTAACCACACCGTAATCTTCTTGAAAAAAAACACGGGTATGGAGCGGAAATAAAATATAGTTAAGCAATCTGGGCACTACACTGCTTAACCCGTAAATAACTGTGTGGCCAGTCACTTTTCTTAAATAATTCATACTAATACTCTAAACTAGTTTTATTAAAGAGAATATATCCAAAGTTAAATAGAAAGTGAAAAGGCTTAACCTCATGCGGATAGTAATTTAAAGAAATGGAGACAGGACCAACAGGTGTAGAATATATAAAGCTGGCTGCAGAAAGCAGATAACGCTTACTAAACTTTGCTCCAAAACCGGCTGAGTAATTATCAGTATTTTTTAAAATCGGTCTGTATGGCTGATATAAATAGGCTTCTGCTCTAAAAGATAAATCGCTACTAAGACGAAGAATAGGTACAATACCAACGCCTAAATATTTACTATTATGAAAATAGGGTAAAAACTGTGTATTACTGTGAGCGGTCGGTCTAAAGCCTGGCAAACTCAAAATACTTGCCGAATAATTTTGGAAAAAAGGGCGATTGGAATAATTAAAATCTGAATATACTCCAAAACTAAACCATTTATTAGAAAATGTGAAATACTTTTCGGCTGTGGCTCTAAATGAAAACCAATTATGGTATAAATAATCGGTTGATAAAGTAGGGCTTGTACTTCCAGGAACGTGACGTTCTCTAGCATTTACATATCCAAATCGAACATTATAAAAGGAGCCTTCGGTTGAATACATCTTTCGATTTAAAGTACTAAAAAAATAATTAAGCCCAAGGTTACTAAAAGCCAGGTAAGTGTGATCTGGAAAGTCGTTTAAATTAATATTACTTACCTGGTAATACTCGTAATCATTCTCGCCAGTTTTAAAAGATAAGTAGGTGTATGAATTAGAATTTACGGGGGTACCAAACTGGGTTTGTATAAAACGTTCCTTCTTTATAAGATAGGGAGGCTTTAAATCTTCAAAAAAGGGCTGATTTGAGGTTGTATAATAATCGAACCTATTTAATGTACCAGACAACTGTAAAAACAACGGTATATGCGTAGCATACTCTTGCCTCACACTAAACTGTGCGCTTGTGTATAGTCGTCCAAAGAAAGTATTTGCCTGAAAAAACAAAGGAGATTTTCGAAATAATTTATAATTTAATCCGAAAAAACCCTGATTCATTGACGATGAAGAAATATTACCTCCTAAATAAAGATCAAAATTTGGCTTAAGGTAAACGTTTAAATCGAGATCAAAACTTCCATTTTCATAATTATACTTAGGGGTTGGGTAAATTCTATCAATATACTTATCGGTAACCAGTTTAAAATATTCCGCCTGTAATTTTTCGAAACTTGTTAGCTTCTCTTTCCTTGTAATAGACTTTAAAATATACTCGAGCTGCGTATCCTTAACTCCTTTAACTGAAACTTTATTGAAAATTAGATCAGGCAAGTCCTTAACAAACTCGTTTCGTCTATTTAACAGATCAACCATACTCTGACGTCGAGTGATTAATTTTTTAATACTATCCATATTTTGCATAGTGTTCTCGTAGCCCAATTTTGCAATTTCTCGCGCCTTCGAAAAATCGAGTAAGGATAAATCCTCAATATCTGTATCTAAAACAATACCTAGTGAATCAGGAATATCAAAATTGGTAAAATTTACTATCATATGCTCCAGCTGCAATAAAAAATCGAACTCTCCTGGCGCTGGCGAATTATGCGATACTTTGCTTCCTACTATTATATCAGGATGAAAGTCGTTTATCATAACGTCCCAAGGGAAGTTATTATAAATACCGCCGTCAAAAAGAGGTAGCGAATCAATAACTAATGGTCTAAAATAAAAGGGAAAGGTCATTGATGCCCTAACCCCATTGCTTAGAGAACCTTCACGGAAAACGTAAGGCTTTTTATTATATATATCACTTGCAATTGCTCTAAAAGGCACAAAAAGACTATCAAAATTATATCGGGCTTTTGCACTAGCGGGAGAAAAAATAGTCATAAAAGCTACGTCCATTTGGTGCGTAGAAACAAGATATGATCGAAAAACAGGTTTAATTTTTCCTTCGTTAAAATTGAACGAAATATTAAACATACTGGGATTTGGTTCGACGTTTTTATAAAGGTAATTGTACTTTTTTGGAATAATTCCCCTGCTCCAAAGATAAAACTCGCGTGACTCGAACTGTTCAATCATTTGGTCGGGGGTGTAGCCAATAGCATACAACCCTCCTATAATTGCTCCTATACTTGTTCCAGTAATATAATCGATGGGGATGCCATTCTCTTCGAGCGCCTGAATAACTCCCACATGTGCTAGTCCTTTTGCTCCGCCTCCGCTGAGAACAAGACCAACCTTTTGGGCATTTACATTAATAGAAATAAATAAAATTGAAAGAAGAAAAAGAAATCGCATGGTAAATAAATAACAAGAATAAAAAAATCTAAACTTTGAACAAAATTAAACTATATACAATAACTTAACTTACTATTGCGATAATAAAATATTTAAAATCCTATTTTTGGTATTTTAAGCCCTGTAATACAAAAATTTAGCTAATTTAGGTAAAATGGCGATTTGATTTCCTACTTTTGTTGCTAAAACCTAATTAATACTTATATGAAAACAAAATTATCAAAAGTGCTACTTGCCACTTTTATGGTAACAATACTTCTTTCTTCGTGCCAAACCAACAAGTTAGATGAGCAGGTTGTTTTAATAGAAACCGAAATGGGGAATATTAAAGTAAAACTATATAATAAAACCCCCGAGCACCGCGACAATTTTATTAAACTTGTTAAAGAAAATCACTATAACAACGTTCTATTTCATAGGGTGATAAATCAATTTATGGTACAAGGGGGCGATGTAACTACATCACCAAATTTTGATTCAACCAAACTCGATCCTAACTATACGCTAAAAGCAGAAATTTATCCTGAATTATTTCATAAAAAAGGGGCACTTGCTGCAGCAAGAATGGGCGACGATGTTAACCCAGAAAAAAACTCTTCTGGAACACAATTCTACATTGTACAAGGAAAAATATTTACGGTCGAGGAGCTTGACAAACTCACAAAGAAAAAAAATAACTTACTCCAAACCTCTATTATAAATAGGATGGTAATGGAAAAGGCTGATGAGCAATATGAAAAAGGGATTGAACCAGATTTTACGTTAATTTATAAGGAGATGAAAGACACCATTGATTTAGTTATTTCTAAAACAATGAATTACCAATATACCGACGAGCAGAAACAAACATACCTAACCGTTGGCGGAACACCTCATCTAGATGGAAACTACACTGTTTTTGGCGAAGTGATTGAAGGGTTAGATGTTATTGACAAAATAGCAGCGACAAAAACTAACCCAGCGGACAAACCGCTTAAGGATATTAAAATGAAAATGAAAGTTTTAAAATAGTTTCAAACTATGCGCAACAAAATTGGAGAAATAAGAGGAGAACTAGAGAAATATCAGGCAAAAAGTTTAAAAGAGCTAGAGGAACTTAGAGTTGCACTATTAGGAAAAAAAGGGAAAATAACCCTACTTTTTTCTGAATTTAGAAACGTTGCCGACAACGAAAAGAAAGAGATAGGGCAACTAGTAAACGATCTTAAAAATATTGCTATTGATAAAATAGCATCATTAAAAGAGAAGTTAGAAATTACGGGAGGTACCAACAGTAGTTTAGACTTAAGCCTACCGGGTGTACCTAGTAAATTCGGAAGCAGACACCCAATATCCCTGGTAAAGGAAGAACTATACGATATTTTTAAAACCCTTGGTTTTAGTATTGCCGAGGGTCCTGAAATAGAGGATGACTGGCACGTATTTAGCTCGCTTAACTTTCCGGAGGAACACCCTGCCCGTGATATGCAAGATACTTTTTTTATTGAAAGTAAACCCGATATTTTGCTTCGTACGCATACTTCATCGGTACAAGTAAGGGTTATGGAAAACCAAAAACCTCCAATTAGAGTTATTTGCCCAGGTAGAGTTTTCAGAAATGAAGCCATATCGGCCCGAGCTCATTGTATATTCCACCAAATAGAAGGGCTTTACGTTGACGAAAATGTATCGTTTAGCGATCTGAAACAAACTCTACTCTTTTTTGCCCAAGAACTTTTTGGTGATGATATTAAAATTCGGCTTAGACCATCATACTTTCCATTTACCGAACCCTCGGCAGAAATGGATGTTAGCTGCAACCTTTGCGGAGGAAAAGGCTGTGCTGTTTGTAAACACACAGGGTGGCTAGAAATACTAGGATGTGGGATGGTAGATAAAAACGTACTTGAAAACTGTAATATTGATTCTAAAAAGTATTCAGGATATGCATTCGGAATGGGAATTGAACGAATTGCTATGATAAAGTATCAAATAAAAGATTTACGCTTATATTTCGAAAACGATTACCGTTTTCTAAGTCAATTTAAGAGCGTTCTATAAATTTTCAAAACAAACTTACTACATTTATGTTTTTATGACTAAACGGAGACTTGAGCAATGGAACGGAAAGAAAACATCAACATATGCCTTTCAACAACAAACGCACTATTTAAAACACTGACTAGTGAAGAATCTAAATATCTAGAAAGCGAGAAAATCTGCAGTAACTACAAAAAAGGCAGTATTCTTTATAAAGAAAGCAGTCGGATAATGGGGGTTTATTGTATAAATAAGGGTGTTTTAAAAATTTATAAAACAGGCTCCGATGGTAAGGAACAGATTGTTGCTTTTGCTCACTCTGGCGACATAACTGGGTATCGCTCTATTCTGAGTAATGAGCCTGCTTGCACCACTGCTGAAGTTATACAGGACGCTGATATTTGCCAAATTCCGTCACAGGTTATTATTAACCTAGTAAAAACAAACGGTGAGTTTGCTTTGCATCTTTTAAAATTAACCTGCAGAGAACTAAACCAAGCCAATAGTTTTATTAAAGATATAGCTCAAAAAACGGTTAGAGAGCGTTTAGCCGAAACACTATTAATGCTAGAAGAAACTTTTGGACAAACCGATGATGGTTTTTTAAACATTATTTTAACCCGTGAAGAAATAGCGAATATTGTTGGAACAGCAACAGAATCGGTAATTCGTTTGCTTTCAGAATTTAAGAATGACAAAATTATAAGTATGCACGGCAAACAAATTGCTTTGAGCGATAAACCTTACTTGAAAAAATTATCAAAATCATTTAACTAAAATAACAACCCTTGATTTTGAAAACCTTCTATTCCTAAATGTTTTAATGCTAAGGGAGTAATTTCGCGCCCTCTGGGTGTTCTTTTTAAAAATCCTTCCATAATTAAAAAGGGTTCATAAACCTCTTCAATAGTACCACTGTCTTCACCAACTGCGGTTGCAATTGTTGTTATTCCTACTGGCCCTCCATTAAATTTATGAATAATTGTTGAAAGAATTCTGTTATCCATTTCGTCCAACCCTCGTTTATCTATAGAAAGAGCATCGAGCGCTATTCGAGCTATATCAATATCAATAGATCCATTTCCTTTAACCTGGGCAAAATCTCGAACTCTACGTAAAAGAGCATTTGCTATTCTAGGCGTTCCTCTGCTTCGGAGAGAAATTTCAGTTGCAGCTTTATCTGATATTTCAATATTTAAAATTCCTGAAGAACGTATTATTATTCGTTTAATAATTGAAGAATCGTAATACTCTAAAAGAGATTTAATGCCAAATCGGGCGCGTAACGGGCTTGTTAGTAAACCACTTCTTGTTGTTGCACCTATAAGTGTAAAAGGTTCAATTTGAATTTGAATACTTCGAGCACTTGGTCCCTTATCTATCAAAATATCAATACTGTAATCCTCCATTGCAGAGTATAAATACTCTTCGACAATAGGGCTTAAACGGTGTATTTCATCAATAAACAGAACATCGCCCTGCTCTAAATTAGTAAGTAATCCTGCTAAATCGGCAGGTTTATCGAGAACTGGCCCGCTAGTTAATTTTAAATTAACACCCAATTCATTGGCAATAATATAAGCAAGAGTAGTTTTTCCTAATCCTGGAGGGCCATGTAAAAGTACATGATCTAGAGCCTCACCTCGCATTTTAGCAGCAGCAACAAAAATTTTTAGATTATCAACAATTTTATCCTGTCCACTAAAATCACCAAAAACTTCAGGTCTTACTTTTTTCTCAAGATCTCTCTCTGGTTCAGAAAAATTTATGTCTCTTAATAAATCGTCGTTACCCATTTAAAATAATTATATAAGTCCCAATTTTTTTGAAATATCAAGCATGCGTTGAATAGGTTTTACTGCTTGTACCCTAAGCTCTTCTTCAAGAGTTACCTCGGGTAATTCGTACTTTAAAGTTAAGTAAATTTTATTTAAAGTAATTAATTTCATAAAGTTACACTCATTACAACCACATGTACTATCGTTTGGAGGGGCGGCAATAAAAGTTTTATTTGGACAAGCCTGCTGCATTTGATGAAGTATTCCCCACTCGGTGGCAACAATAAATTTTGTACATTCATCATTCGATGCATAATTAAGTAGAGCCGAAGTAGAACCAATAAAATCGGACACTAAAAGCACAGGTTTCTTACATTCGGGGTGTGAAATTATCTTTGCATCGGGGTTTTCCTTTTTAAGTTCTAAAATTCGCTCCAATGAAAACTCTTCATGAACATGGCAAGCGCCGTTCCACACTACCATATTTTCTCTGTTAGTAAGTCGCTTAATATAATTTCCTAAATTTCTATCGGGTGCAAAAATAAGCGGTGTATCTTTGGAGAAACTTTCAACTATTTGAACGGCATTTGTTGAAGTGCAACAAACGTCAGAAAGCGCTTTTATTTCGGCTGTGGTATTAACATAGGTAACAACTAAATGGTGTGGATGAGCTTTTTTAAAGGCTATGAAATCGTTCGGAGGACAAGATTCAGCCAAACTACAACCTGCATTAAGATCAGGAATTAACACTTTTTTATTTGGTGCGAGCATTTTTGCTGTTTCTGCCATAAAATTAACGCCAGCAAACAATATAATATCGGCATCTGTATCAGCAGCTTTCTGTGATAAACCAAGGCTATCGCCAATATAGTCGGCTATATCTTGTACATCACTATTTTGATAATAATGAGCAAGAATAATAGCATTTTTCTGCTTTTTTAACTTATTAATCTCTTGAACAAGGTTAATATTTGAATCTACAAGAGAGTCAATAAAACCTTTATCAAGGTTTAAAGAAGAGTTATTAACAGACATATTATTATTATCTTTTTTTTTAATAAATAATTTAAAACCAAATGATGATGTTATCCTGTTGAAAGGGTGTAAAAAAGAACTTTATTAAGTTTGCAAAATTCGCTATTAAAAGTGGGATAACAAACAGTAAACATAGAATTAACATATACTAATGTTGAACATCAGTGAATTCTGCAACTTATTAACAAGTGTTGATGATACATTGTTTATAATATGGTTGATGATTTTAACACATTTTTTTCAGTTAATAATTCGTTGATAATTCATAAAACTTTTTCCGCTTTCCCTATTTTATAATTCAGATTATTTTGTATACATATACAGTAATCAGATTATCAAATCTTTTTATTCTTTTTAAACAACAAAATAGTTAACAGTTTTTAAACACTATGTTAACAGCGGATGAGGTTTGAAAAAGAATATGGTAAAGCATACCAAGTTCTTTCTTTGTAATTTGTTATACTCATTCATTTTAAATGTTTATTTTGTCGAATAAATTATGGGTTTGCTTTCTTTTTACCTCGTTGCTTTATTGCCATGTCAAGAAAATTTTTATCGTATTCAAGTCTGATAATATTGGGTTTTGTATTGCTCAGCGGAAAAGGAATTTCGCAGACGGAGCAGAATATGGCTTACATTCAGGATTCTATTAGCATGTCGAGTTGTCTCGATTCCATCGAGAAATACATAAATTTTAATAATAAGCCTAAAGCCTACGAGTTTACCTTAAAAGGGTTAAGCCAATTCGATTCTACAACCTATATAAAAGGGAGGATAAAACTTTTGCAGCGTGCTGCTATATTAAATTGTCTATACGGAATGAGCCTGGATAGTAGCGTTTTCTATCTTAATAAAATGCGTACGCTGTCGATGCAAATTGGATACAAAAAGGGTTTGCTTTGGTATGAGCACACGTTCGGGCAGGTATATATTGTACAGAAAGATTACGAAAAAGCCTACGAGTTTTTTAATAGTGCTTACCAGTTGGCTGTGGAACAAAATGATAGCGTTGCAATAGCTGATATTTTACCAAGTATAGTCTCAATCCAAATATACCGACAAAAATACGATAGTGCCATAGTGAACATACGAAAGGCACTTAATATTGCTCAGTACTATCCTATGGAGCGAACAAAAATTATGCTTTACGATAGACTTGGCACAATTTACAAAGAGAGAAACGACCTCGATAGTGCGCTTTTCTCATATGGTAAAGCTTTTGAAATTGCCAATAAAATCCAAAGTAAACTGGGAGTATTAACCGCCCAATTTAATATAGCACATATAAAATATTTGCTTGATTCGAATAACGACATTGAACCCGAAATAAGCCAATTACTCGTAGAAATGAAAAAGGAAGGGCTTTATAGCGTTTATGTTGCCGGTTCGTATATGCTATCGGATATTTTAGAGGAGCAAGGAAAATATGATAAGGCACTTACCTTATATAAGCAAACACAATTATTTGAGGATTCGTTAATTGGAAACGAGAGCGTGCGAAAAGTGGTAGAGCGAGAGTCTGCCTTTTATTTAAATTTAAAGGAGTATGAAAATCAGCAGCTTATAAAAGATGCGGAGATGCAGGAACTTAAACTTCGAAATCGAAAAATAGTAATCTTTTTCACACTATTTATACTTGTTGCCAGCCTGTTACTGTTGCTAAATATATTTAAAAAGTATAAAGTAATACAGCAAAACATAAAAACCATAAAAGCAAAGGAGAGAATTATATTTGAGCAGGAAAAAGCCATTATTGAGAAAGAGAAAGAAAAAATTGCGCAAAAGGTTGAGGCACAACAAAAAGAGAATACTAGTAAGTTGATGCGTATTTATCATTATCAGGAAATGGCAAGAACAGTTACAAATGAACTTCATTTATTGAAAAGAAAACTCTTTGGCGGCAGTAAGAACGATAATAAAATAACGACAACGATACAGAATATTATTAACCAGATAAATTCATCGGATCAGGATCAACTTTGGAATGAGTTTGAAACTTCGTTTAATGAAACCAACCCCGAATATTTAAATCGCCTTTCGGAGCGTTACCCCGACTTAACACCAAACGAGCTAAAACTTTGTATATTTTTGAATTTAAACTTACGAACCAAAGAGATATCGGTAATAACCCAGCAAAGCCTAAAAAGCATTGAGGTGGCACGAACACGACTACGTAAAAAATTAGGAATAGACAATACTAGTACCAATATTTCAAATTTTTTGCGGCAGGTGTAGAAACATTATTGTTTCTACACTTTAGCGACTCAGCGATTTTTTGATTTTCTTTATTTTTGTTATGCGAAGCCTTTAACCTTTGTTGTCATAGTTGTTATGCTTTCCGTCAAACACCCCCAGTACACCCGCTGCCGGACGGTTTTATAGTATGGCAACGCTGGCAACGAAGAAAAATAAAAACCCCACAAATCATCATATCAGCAAAAAAGATTTTGTCGGATCGTTGTTCCAAAATTATTGTATATTTGATTAAGAAAGTGGTAGAGGAGCAGTACAATCAAGATAGATAGTATAACGTTACTAATTTAAGAAGAAAGTTATGAAAAGGTATCTTGTTTTTTTAGCGTTATGTTTTTTTCTTACAGCCCCAACCCATAGTCAAATTATAGATTTGGAAAAAGATCAGCTTTGGGTAGATATAGGATTTGGCGTTTTAGAAACCTACGGAGTTACTGAAATTAATTTTAACTTAGGATTAAACCTGGTTTCGGGTAGCATTCTATATAAGATACGAACTTTAATTAATACGGAATTTGATCTTTTTGGACCTACTCCTTCCGAAGAGTTTTATAGCCTTGGAGCGTTAATTGGAAAAGGATTTTCAACCGATTATATACATATTTATTTCTCGGGGGGCATAGGGATAACTGGGGGCGTAAAGCGCGGAGAATATCTGTATACAGAACCAAGTTCAGGATGGTTAGATATTGGAGACGGCAGGAACTATGAGAGAGAGACGTTTTTGTTACCCCTTCAATTCCCCTCGAAGTTGACCTGCTATTGAAGCCAACAAAATTTTTGGGCGCAGGTATTTCAGTATTTGTCGACCTTAACTTAAAGAGACCTTTGTATGGATTTTCTGTTAAATTGGGATTAGGAAAATTACGATAGTAAATAAAAACGAGCGTTATGCAAAAACAAATTTTAGGTTTAGTGGCATTTTCCCTTATGGTGATGGTAGGCTTTGGCCAAACCAATGATTTAGTAGAGATAAACCAAGAACAAACTAACAATTTGAATAAAGAACAGTATTGGGTAGATGCAGGGCTAGGTTTTTTCGTTTCAACAAAGGATGCTGCAGGTCTTTCTTTGAACCTAGGAGCGAACGTTATTTACAAGAATATATATGCCAAGTTAAAAACTTCGTACTATTCAGCAATGAGCCTTGGTTCAAACGCACCTTTAGAAAAGTACTTCAGTGCGGGAATATTGGTAGGTAAAGTCTTTTTTGATGAGAATATTAGTATTCAGTTGTCGGGCGGCCTAGGCATAACAAGATTAAACTTGTTAAGCCACTGGCAGGATATACAAAGTGAAGATGGAACTTATGTGAGTCAGCTATCGGAGCAAGAAATAATTTTCACCCCTTCCATTCCACTCGAAGTTAATTTTATGGTAAAACCCTTAAAATCTGTGGGTATGGGTTTTTCGGTATTTGCCGATTTGAATATAAAAAGACCTATGTGTGGTGTTACTCTTAAGTTAGCGTTCGGAAGAATGTAATAGTTATTTGTTTAAAAATTAGTTCCGAACGTTGCTATTATTTTTGTCACTTCTGTTTCCTCAACTTTTTCCTCTTACCAAAAACTCAAATACGGCGAGACCTTCTGGTTTCGTCGTTGCTATTTTTGGTTGTTACTAAACCACCAATTTTTCTATTTTCAATTTTATACCTTTCTCTATTATCTAATAGGTAAGCCAAGAACACATCCAAGTATTTACTAAAAGGTTTATTCTATACAAAACACCCTTTTTTAGAAATATAAAAACCCAATATTTATTAGTCTGATAATCAGGTGTTTTAAAATTATTGTAGTGGTTTTGTAGCAGTTTTAATAGTGATAAAAGTCATAATTCCCCAATTATTTCTCTCTTCTTTACGGACCTAACTTTCAATAATTTTAAATTAATAACTTAGTATGAAAAATTTTTACTTTACATTAATGCTACTTGTGTTTGCTTTATTTTCGCAATCGCAAGAAGCATTAAATGTTGGTTCTGGACAGCTAGAATCGGCGAACAATGTAAAAGAGATTCTTTCTGGGCAGCAACAAGTACCCCAAAGTTCAGAATTTGACAGCAACAACTATGTTGTTATCAAGTTTAAGAGTTTACCAACAAGTCAAGAAAAGGAGGAACTCAAAAAACAAGGAATCGTTTTGCATTCGTACATATCCAACAATATGTACTACGCTACAATTAGCGTAAACGAGCAATTGGCTTTAGAAGAGAGGGTTTCAAAAACCACAATATCTTCTATTCAGGCCATTGATCCGCTATGGAAAATAGCGAAAGATGTTTACTCACAGCAAATTCCAGAGCACGCTAAGGTTGCCGAGGGTATTGCCCGAGTTAACGTTATTGTTTTTAAAACAGCAAAATTTAGTGCTGTTGAGAAAAACATAAACGAAAAGGGCTATCGAATTCAGCATAAAGCAGCCGAGTTTTTTACCCTAACCATCGAGCTACCCCTAAAAGATCTTTTAGATTTAGCTTCTCAACCCTGGGTACAGTGGATTGAGTATGTTGCTCCGCCAATGGAGCTAGACAATGTTCAAGGGCGCAACATGAACCGTTCAAACATACTTGGTAGCAATGCTCTTGGACAGCGTGGTTTAAAGGGAAAGGGTATTAACGTTGGTCTTTGGGATGGTTCCGTTGAGGCGCATCCCGACTTGGGAAACCGTTTAAATTCAATGGAGTTTGAGTATCAAAGCGAGCACGGCCAGCATACCTCAGGCACCATTTTGGGTGCCGGTATACTTGACCCCAAAGCTATGGGTATGGCTCCCGAGGCAACCCTTTGGGCATGGAACTTTAATACCCAACAGAATGGGCTTAGCGCTCAGCAAGAAATGTTAATGGCTGCCCGCGACAACGATGTGGTTGTAACATCAAACTCGTATGGTGTAAGTATGAATACTACTTATTGCCAAACTCCTAGTACCTATAATTCTAATGATAATCAGTTAGATCAACTTGTAAACATTTTTCCTCAGCTAACGCATGTATTTTCTGCTGGTAACGATCAGGAAAAGTGTTTAGCCACTACTGGTTCACGTTACGCAACATCTACGAAACGAGCAAAGAACCCAATTTTTGTTGGGGCGCTCGATAAGCTAACAGGAATGGCTTGGTTTAGTAGCTGGGGCCCAATGAACGATGGTAGAATTCTTCCCCATATTACAGCTTTTGGCGACGAGGTATACTCCACTGTGTATAACAATAGTTACGATTTAATGAGTGGAACATCAATGGCTTGTCCAGCAACCTCTGGTACTATTACTTTGTTATACCAACGCTACAAACAAATTTATGGCGATTATCCTATTGCTTCGTTGGCAAAGGGTGCTATTCTAAATACAGCCGAGGATAAAGGAAACCCAGGCCCCGATTTCCAGTTTGGTTATGGTTCACTTGATGGCCTAAGGGCGGTTGAGCTTATTGAAAAGGGAAACTTTGTTACTGGCAACATTGAGAATAGCCAGGAGTTAACTCATACTATTACCGTGCCTGCAGGCGCTAAGGAGCTAAAGGTAATGCTTGTTTGGAGCGACTATTACGGAACAAGCGCCACAAAAGCGTTAATTAACGATCTAGATATCACCGTTTCAAAGGGCGGAACTACATACCTTCCTTTTATCTTAAATCCCTCAAACCCCAGTGCCAATGCAGTTCAGGGTGTTGATAGGTTAAACAATCAAGAGCAAGTAGTTATAAAAAATCCATCATCTGGAGAGTATACCATTAAAATTAGTGGGTTTTCAGTTCCTCAGGGACCACAAGAATATGCACTTGTTTATGAATACTATATGCCCCAGTTAATGGTTACGCACCCAAATGGAGGAGAGAAATTTAGTCCAGGAGAACAAACTTATGTAAGATGGACTTCTGTTGGTTACGAGGGAGATTATACTCTTCAGCTTTCTACTAACAACGGGCAAACTTACCAAACCATTGCTTCTAGCATTCCTAATAATCAAAAGGATTATATTGTAACTATTCCTAATACTGTTACCAACAAAGCTTTAGTTAGGGTTCTGCAAAATGGGACAATGGACGTTAGCGATGCCACGTTCAGCATTATGCCTTCAACCAGTAATCTTAATCTAGTTTCTGTCGATTGTGGTGGGAGTGGTTGGCAACTTACCTGGGATGCCATTTCTGAAGCAGCAAGCTACAAAGTCCTTAAAGTTAATGTAGATGAAGGAAAGTACTATGAAATCGGTGAAACAGCTAATTTAACTTTCGACTTACCCGATTTGGATAAAGAGAGAAATATTTATTCTGTTGCAGCAGTATCTGCCGATGGTGTAGTTAGTGAACGTGCATACGGCGTTATTGCAAACCCATCAATGCCTCTCGATTTTGCAACAGCAGGAATTCCTTTTGAGGAGAATTTGGAAAAGTTCCCGAGTAATTATGTTAGGGTTTCAGGTGCAAGCGGTGTTGATATATTGTACAAACAAACGCTGTTTAGCTATACTGGAGCACACAACATTTTACTAAAAGGGAACACAAGTACAACTGCATGGAATGCCACAGGCGACCTTTTTGTAAATAATCCCAATGATGTTGCCTCGGCAAAAATTTGTAGCATCGATGCAACTTCAATAACAGAAGGGCAGCTTTGGATTCGTTTGGCGGCTGCTATGGCAAATACGGGTGCCGATAACGCAAGATTCCGTTTACTTGCCAATGGAACCCCTATTACCAATACTCTTGGAGAGATAGAAATTGCCGAGATAGGAGCTGGAAAGAACATCATGTACTGGAATATTAGTGATAAGGTGGGAACAGAGTTTTCATTAGATTTTCAGGCGGTTCTGCGCGATCCCAAAGATTCGGTTCAGTTTGGTCATTTCTTAATTTGGCAACCTAAGTTCGATGCTGCTATTACGAAATTAAACGCTCCTGTTCCTTCAAAAACTCTTACCAGCAGCGAAACAATTTCTGTTGATATCAGAAACCTTAGTGGAGATCAGCTTATAAATATTCCCGTTAGCTATAGTATTAATGGTGGAGCACCTGTTCAGGAAGTGTTCGCAGGCCCTATTGAGCCATTAAAAACAGCTACCTATACTTTTGTTAATAAGGCCGATCTTTCTGCGGTTGATGTAGCATTTAATATTCAAGCTACCGTTTCGTTACCTGGTGATGAGAGGGAAGACAATAATACAGCAACAGTTCAAACTACTCGTTTTGGCGATTACTACCTGATGCCAACCACCACTACTAGTAATAACTTAACAGCTACTGAAACGCCTATAATATTTACCGATAATGGCGGTAAAGTACTAAATTACAGCAATGGTGTAAATGGAGTTGTTGTTATTGCACCAGAAACTACAGGTAAAAAGGTTAAAATTAAGTTTACAGAGTTTAACCTAGAGAATAATTACGACAAATTGATTATTCGTAGCGGAAATCTCTCTTCTTCTCCAATTATTGCAACCCTTACTGGTAGTGAAATACCCACGGATGTTTATTCTCTTGATAAATATGGCAACCTTCGTGTTGAGTTTATCTCCGATGCTGAGAACAACTACTCGGGTTGGGTGGCAGAAGTAACAGAGGTTGATGCATCAGCTGTTATTACTGATAATACTTTTACGCTCGACATTCTTTCGCATTATGATGGAAATTATTCCGCGCCTACCAACGCTAGAATTACCGTTAAAAATAATAGCACCGAGGCGGTAACAAACGTGCGTGTGCGTTATAAAATCAATGATGGCGAATGGGTTAATGGCGTAATACCAACAATTGCAGCAAATGCTTCACAAAGTTTTACGTTCGATCAAGCCTTTACTATCCCAGAGTTAGGCACTGTTTTTATGCTTACAGCCGAGGTGGTTGAAGAGGACGACTTAATGACAGACAATATTATTTCTAGATCTATTAGTAGTGATAAGTATTGTTTCTCTTATTCAAGTGCTTCCTCGTGGTCCGGTGGAGGTCTATTCCTTATTACCAAAGTAGAAAAAGATGGCATAAGTAATCCTACTTCTACTGCAGCACAAGGAAGTGCAAAACCTCAGTACTTCAGGTCAACCGTATTGCCTCTATACAAAGATGTTGCCAGCGAAACAATTACTATTGATGTAAACGCTCATCGCACAGGCGGTAAAGTTGGTATTTGGGTAGACTGGAATAATGATGGCGACTATGCTAACGATGGTGCTCCTTATTCGATAAATACAGTAGAAGGACAAACAAGCTATAGTATAGAGGTGCCCATACCCAATGGTACAGACCCAGGACAGTATTTTGTTCGTGTTAGGGCAACTACACATTCTTCGCTCAATCCTTGTGCTAGTGAGTATAGTAACAATGGCGAGGTTGAGGATTATATGATTGAGGTATTCGAAACTTTCCCCATTAGCAAAGATGTTGCAGTAACTGCCTCAAATTTAGTAAGCGGTAGAAACCTAACAGCTACGGAAAGTGTTAAGGTTACTATTAAAAATAACGCATCGGTTGCCGTTAGCAATTTCGATATTGCCCTTTGTGTTGATGGAGGTGTAGAGGTTGTAGAAACCGTTACAGATGAAATTGCACCGTTTAGCAGCATAGATTACATATTTGTTGCTACTGCAGATTTATCGGCAATGGGGCCTCACGAGGTGAAAATTTACACACTTCTAGAAGGAGATCAGCATGCCGAGAACGATTTGTTGATGGTAAATATTTTCAACGAAAAACCTGCTATTGATGGTTTCTTTGCACTAAATTTTGACGGAGTTAATGATGTAGTTGATGCTGGAACTTTAGGTGGTACAAATCTACAATCGTTTACCTACGAGGCTTGGATTAACCCAGCAAGTTACGGTGGTTATGGTGGTCCCATTGGTTTTGGTCGTCTATTCGAGGGCAAGGCAGCAACAATTTTCCTTCATGGTGAAACCAATACGAATTACCCAGAGCATTGCCTCGTAATATCATCCATTGGTGGAGGTACTTACCATACACAAGTAAACTCTATTAACCTTAACGAGTGGCAGCACGTTGCTATATCTTTTGATAATAGCAGCAAGGCACTTAAGGTGTATATTAATGGTATTGAAATACCTGTAGTTACAAAAACAGCAGCTGGAACAATTGCTAATAACTCGGCCAGTAAACTTTACATTGGTAACAGCGCAACAACAGAAAGACCTTTTGTGGGTATTATAGATGTTGCACGTGTTTGGAGTGTGGCTAAATCGAAGGCAGATGTTGTAAGTTATATGCACAAAACAGCTGTAGGCCAAGCAAATCTAATTGCCGAGTTCTTATTTGATGAGGGCTACTACAACAGTAAAGTGTATTCAGGTAGCATTGTGGCAAGTATTCTAAATGCCGACCTTACCAATTCTGAAAATAGCATTTGGGTTGAGCCAACTGTAGGGTTTTCTAACTTCAAGATAGAGTCGCAGGTAATTGACTTGGAAAAGATTGGTAAAAACCATTTCCGTACCGAAGTTTTAAATACAGCTGATCTTAGCAACCTAACTGCAACTTTTGCAACTGATATGAAAGGCGCAACGGTTAAGGTTAATGGTGTTCAGCAAACGTCAGGAGTAACCAGTGTTGATTTTAGTAACTCAACTGTTTTACCTGTTGAGTACGTTGTCACTGCTACTTATTTTGGCAAAGAGGTTTCCAACACTTACTCTTTAGAGGTTAAACAGGAGCCAAGTAAGGAGTGCGAATTGCTCTCGATTAATATTCCTCTAATCTCATTTAGCGCATCACCTGTTGATATGGATAATATTGTAACCGTTACAAGCGAAACAGCTGTTTCGGCTTTGGTAACTAACTTTACAATATCCAATGGTGCAAAAGCGTATATTAATAATACAGAATTAGTTTCTGGAACAGCCATTGACTATACAAACCCCGTTGTTATTGAGGTTATTGCAGCAAACGGAAGGGCAATTCAATATTATAACGTTTCAATTCGTAAGGAGCAAATCATAACCTGGGTTCCAGCAACGTTAGCTAAAACCTATGGCGACCCTGTATTTAATCTTGAAGCCATAAGCACCTTAAATCAAAATGTTTCTTATACATCTAGTAATCCCGATGTAATTAGTGTAGCCTTAAATAAGGCCACGGTACATGGTGTGGGTACAGTAACAATAATAGCTACTCAGCCAGGTTCTAATACTGTTGTTGCAGCGGCTCCTGTTGAGAAAGTGTTTGCAGTAAGTAAGAAAACACTTACCATTACTGCCGACGATAAATCTATCGAGTTCTCCGACGCTATTCCTGAACTTACCATGTCGTTTAACGGTTTTGCTAATGGCGATGACAAGTCGGTAATTGATGAGTTGCCAACTATTAGCACCACTGCTATTCAGAATAGTTTTGCTGGTACCTATCCAATTACCTTGGTAGGCGGAAGCGATGTGAATTATGATTTCGCCCTTGTAAATGGAGAGTTAACAATTATTGATGTAGCAGCTTTCGACGTTAACTTTAGCGTAACCTACAATAGTAGCGCCGACCAGGGAGTTAACATCAACATAAATGGGGTTGATTTAACTACCGATGCGGCAGGTTTGGCTACCATTAAGCTTAAAGCAGGCAGCTATACTTACCTTGCAACAAAAGTTGGGCGCGAAGAGTATTCGGGTACCGTTACTGTTGTTGATGCTGACCAACCTGTTAACATTGAGCTAGTTGATCCGTTGCCAATTTACACCATTACCTACACAACCGATGGCAATGGAAGTATTACTGGTACTGCAACCCAAAGTGTTAAGCAAGGGTTCGATGGAACAGAGGTAACAGCAACTCCAAAGCTGGGCTATAATTTCGATAAGTGGAGCGATGATGCTTTAACCGCTACTCGTAACGAGGTAAATGTACGGAGCAATATTAGTGCAAAAGCGTTATTTAAGTTAAAAACGTACACACTAACATACAGTGCAGGTACAAACGGTACGCTAACCGGTGAAGCTGTTCAGGTTGTTGAGCATGGTGCTAACGGTACAGCCGTTAAAGCTATTGCTAACGCAGGCTACTCCTTTGTACAGTGGAGCGATGGTGTAAAAAACAACCCTCGCACCGATGTAAACGTGATGATGGATAGGTCTGTTACTGCCGAGTACACCAAGGTTTACACTTTGCCTTACACCCAAACTTTCGATGGAACAGCACTTCCAGAAGATTGGATGAGTGTTGATAACGCAGCAACTGGTCAAATTTGGGAGTTTAAGGCACAAGCAGGAGGTACTTCTAAGGCCTCTCTCGCCGGATCTTCTCCTAATGCAGCAATTATTGATAGTGATGCATATGGTAGTGGAGGGAAGCAAAATGCAGATCTAATAAGTCCTTCTTTCGACTTAACTACCTACTCTACTGTTAACCTTAAGTTTAATCATTATTATAGGCATTTCTCTACCGGCTCAGCAAGCATAGCATACAGCATAAATGGTGGTGCTTGGGTTGAAATTCAGAAATGGACCGCTTCTACCGCTAACTCTGTATTATTTGACCAACAAATTGAAGCTGTTGTTGGACAAAATAATGTAAGGTTTAAATGGAACTTTATTGGCTCATGGGGCTACTATTGGCTTGTTGATGATATTGAGATTACTGGAGCATCTGCTGCAGGCCAATACTCTGTAACTTATAAAGCTGGAGAAAATGGAACGCTACAAGGAGTAGCTGATGGTATTATTACTCAGGTTGTAACAGCTGGCGAAACCGGACCAAAGGTAACCGCTGTACCCGATGCAGGTTATGCTTTCTACCAGTGGAGCGATGGCGTTACCGATAATCCACGTACTGACGTAGTTATAGCACCTATTGATGTAACGGCTGTCTTTGGTAAGGATTGTGTACCAATTACTAGCTTACCATACCTTGAAGATTTTAATGCTTCAACTATTGTTCCCGACTGTTGGGAGGTGCCAGGAAGTACATCAGGAGGTTTTGAGTGGGAATTCGGTACAATGGAATTCTTTGGATCTCCGTTCTCTTTAGGAACGACAGGTAATAACGCTTATTTTAATAGTGGTGTAACAAATTTTGGAACAGAAGAGTCGGCCGATCTAATTTCGCCAACCTTCAATTTCAGTGGTTATGCTAATGTTTATTTATCATTTAAGCATTTCTTTTATTCTTATGGTAGCAATGCATCTACTGTATCCTATAGTATTAATGGGGGTACAACATGGGTTGCTATTCAGTCGTGGTCTGCTGATACTGATGATGTAGAATTTTTCAATCAGCAAATAGCTGCAGTTGCCGGACAAAGCAACGTTAAGTTTAAGTGGAATAACACGGCTACTTGGGACTTTGGTTGGATAATCGACGACATCGAGGTTAAGGCTGTACCTAGCTTTATGCTAACCTATTCTTCTAACGATTGGAATTTTGGTTATATTGATGGCCTAAGATATCAATCCGTTGATGAGAATGGCAGCGCACAAGAGGTAACAGCTGTTCCTTACGATGGTTACAGATTTGTTAAGTGGGACGACGAAAACGCTTCAGCTACTCGTACCGATGTAAATGTTACAGCAAATGCTACTTATACAGCAATTTTTGAGGCTATTACCTACACCCTTACTTACACAGCAGGCGAAGGTGGAACGCTACTAGGCGAAGCAACTCAAACCGTTGAACATGGTACTGATGGAGCAGTTATTGAAGCCGTAGCCAACGCTGGATACACATTTGTACAGTGGAGTGATGGCTCAACCACCAACCCACGTACCGATGCCAATGTAACAGCTGATGTAACTGTTGCGGCAGAATTTGCAATCAATACTTACACATTAAGCTATACAGCAGATGTAAACGGTTCTATTACTGGTGATGCAAGCCAAACCGTAAATCACGGTACCGATGGTTCAGCAGTTACCGCTGTAGCCAACGATGGTTACCACTTTGTACAGTGGAGCGACGGTGTAACCGCCAACCCACGTACCGAGACCAGCGTAACCGCAGATCTAAGCGTAACCGCAGAGTTTGCCATCAACACCTACACGTTAACCTACACTGCCGATGCAGCGCAAGGTTCAATAACCGGTGATGCAACCCAAACCGTAAATCACGGTACCGATGGTTCAGCAGTAACCGCTGTAGCCAACGATGGTTACCACTTTGTGAAATGGAGCGATGGTGTAACTGCCAACCCACGTACTGATGCGAATGTAACCGCTGATATAACTGTTGCGGCTGAGTTTGCACAAGATGCAGCCCCAGTAACCTTCACGCTAACCTACACAGCCGGAGCCAACGGAACCCTAACGGGCGAAGTAATACAAACTGTAGAGGAAGGTGCCGACGGAACGGCTGTTACCGCTGTTGCTAACGCTGGTTACCATTTTGTTCAGTGGAGCGACGGTGTAACAATAGCCGAAAGAACCGATACTGAAGTAACAGCAGATATCACTGTAGCCGCTGAGTTTGCAAAAGATTCTGCCCCAGTAACCTACACCCTAACATATGCAGTCGGTGCAAACGGAACCCTAACGGGCGAAGCAATCCAAACTGTAGAGGAAGGTGCCGACGGAACGGCTGTTACCGCTGTTGCTAACGCTGGTTACCATTTTGTTCAGTGGAGCGACGGCTTAACCGCCAATCCACGTACTGATGAGAACGTAACGGGAGATATTACTGTAGCCGCTGAGTTTGCAGAAGATGCAGTTTCAGTAACCTACACCCTAACCTACACAGCCGGTACAAACGGAACCCTAACGGGCGAAGCAATCCAAACTGTAGAGGAAGGTGCCGACGGAACGGCTGTTGCCGCTGTTGCTAATGCAGGTTATCACTTCGTAAAATGGAGTGATGATAAAACCGCCAATCCACGTACTGATGCGAATGTAACAGCAGATATCACTGTAGTAGCTGAGTTTGCAGAAGATGCAGGTTCAGTAACCTACACCCTAACCTACACAGCCGGTACAAACGGAACCCTAACGGGCGAAGTAACACAAACTGTAGAAGAAGGAGCCAACGGAACAGCAGTAACTGCAGTTCCTGCCGCTGGTTACCACTTTGTAAAATGGAGCGATGGCTTAACCGCCAATCCACGTACCGATATAGGTGTTACAGGTGATGTAACTGTTGAGGCAGAATTTGCAGAAGATGCAGTTCCAGTAACCTACACCCTAACTTACACAGCCGGTGCAAACGGAACCCTAACGGGCGAAGTAACCCAAACTGTAGAGGAAGGTGCCAACGGAACGGCTGTTACCGCAGTAGCTAACGCAGGTTATCACTTCGTAAAATGGAGCGATGGCGTTGAAACTGCTAAGCGTACCGAGACCAATGTAATGGCTAACTTGAGCGTTACCGCAGAGTTTGCAGAAGATGCAGTTCCAGAATACACGCTTACTTTCGAACTAGTGGGTGCCAACCAAACGCCAGTAGTTGGTGCTACAATTACTATTAACGAGCAAGATTTAACCTCAAATAACGAAGGGAAAGCGGAGATTAGCCTTGCTAATGGTAATTATACCTATACCATTTCTTTAGAAGGTTACGAAGCCGTGACTGATGAGGTAACCATTATCGGGGAAAACCAAACCGTTAAGGTAGATATGGTAAAGCTAGGATTAGAGGATAATATGCTTTCTGATGTGAAGGTTTATCCAAATCCATTTACGCACAGGCTTGTAATTGCAAATGCTAGTAACGTTAATCGCATTGTTGTAACCAACCTTATTGGCCAGCCTATGCAGGTTTCGACTCAGGTAAATGCGAACTCCGAGTGGGTAATTAGCACCACCTCGTTAAAATCGGGTATCTACATAGTAACACTTTACTCCACCGATGGGAAACGAGTAGTTAGAAAGGTTGTGAAAGAGTAGAGATTTATAATTTTTTTCAAAAAAGGGTAGTCTTAGGGCTACCCTTTTTTTTATCTGTGATTATCCGTCGTATCTGTGTTATCTGTATTCAGATAGTTGTGGATTAGAACACTGATGACACTGATTTTACTGATTTACACTATTTTTTTATCTGTTGCATCTGTGTTATTTGTGTTCAGTTGGCTGCCTCAACCTTTAATCTCAACCTCAACCCTAACCTTGCTGTTAGCTGTTGGCTTGTATTTAATATTTCGGTGCTCTGCACCTTGAATTTTGCATCAATATTTGGAGTCAACAAATATTTCGGTGCTCTGCACCTTAACCATTGGTTTTTAACCCGCAACTCGTAACCCTCTCAACCTCAACCTCAACCTCAACCTTTAACAGTAATCAGTAAGGTATCGCCTTCACAAACTCGTAACTCTCAACTTCTCAACCTTAACCTCAACCTTAACCTCAATCTCAATCTCAACCCTAACCTTGCTGTTAGCTGTTAGCTTGTTTTTAATATTTCGGTGCTCTGCACCTTGAATTTTGCATCAATATTTGGAGTCAACAAATATTTCGGTGCTCTGCACCTTAACCATTGGTTTTTAGCCCATAACTCGCAACTCGTAACCCTCTCAACCTCAATCTCAACCTCAACCTTTAACAGTAATCAGTAAGGTATCGCCTTCACAAACTCGTAACTCTCAACTTCTCAACCTTAACCTTAACCTCAACCTCAACCTCAACCTCAACCCTAACCTTGCTGTTAGCTGTTGGCTTGTATTTAATATTTCGGTGCTCTGTACCTTGAATTTTGCATCAATATTTGGAGTCAACAAATATTTCTGTGCTCTGCACCTTAACCATTGGTTTTTAACCCGCAACTCGTAACCCTCTCAACCTCAACCTCAACCTCAACCTCAACCTTTAACAGTAATCAGTAGGGTATCGCCTTCACAAACTCGCAACTCGCAACTTCTGAACCTCAACCTCATTTGCTATTGGTGATTGATTTTTACTTAACATTTTGTTAAAAACAAAAATTGTCCGTCATCTAATCAGAAAACTTGATTAATTGCTACATTTGTAAATATTATGATACGTGTATTTCAAAACATAGGAGAGTATATTCTTTTTTTGGGTAAGGTTATGTCAAAACCCGAGAAAAGAAGAATTTTCTATCGTGACACCGTAAAGGAGATAGATAAGTTAGGCATTAATTCTATTGTTATTGTAGCCATTATTTCGGCTTTTATGGGGGCTGTTATCACAATACAAACAGCATATAATACCGAGAACCCTATTTTACCCGACTATTTAATAGGCCTTGCAGCCCGCGATAGCATTCTGCTTGAGTTCTCGTCAACTATTGTGGCCCTTATTTTAGCAGGTAAAGTGGGGAGTCATATTGCTTCTGAAATAGGAACAATGAGAGTTACCGAACAAATTGATGCTCTCGAAATTATGGGTGTTAACTCGGCTAGCCAGCTGGTTTTGCCAAAAATTACGGCAGCAGTACTCTTTAACCCATTTCTTTGTATACTAAGTAATGCGGTTGGTATTTTAGGAGGCTTGGTAGTTGGTAGCTTAACGGGTGCCATTAGTTCGCAGCAGTATATTGAGGGGATACTCTTCGCCTTTACACCATACTATGTATTTTATGGAATAATAAAAACGGTGGTTTTTGCTTTTATCATAACCAGCATATCGTCGTTTCAAGGGTATTACGTTTCGGGCGGATCCCTCGAGGTTGGTCGTGCAAGTACTAGGGCTGTGGTTAATAGCAGCGTGGTAATCCTCCTGTTTAATCTTATTCTTACCCAACTTTTGCTATCATGATAAGGGTTAACAATATAATAAAATCGTTTTCAGGTAGGCTTGTACTAAACAATATTACCGCTGAATTTGACGAAGGGAAAACGAACCTTATTATCGGGCAGAGCGGGTCGGGTAAAACGGTGCTTATGAAATTGATGGTTGGCCTGCACGAAGTTGATAATGGGGAGATATTTTACGATGATATTCTATTTAACAAGCTTAATTTTAAGGATAAAAAAGAGCTTCGTCAGCAGGTGGGAATGCTTTTTCAGGGCTCTGCATTATTCGATTCGTTAACTGTTGAAGAGAATGTTATGTATCCCATAGAGATGTTTACCAACAAGAGCAAAGCCGAGATGCTTGAACGAGCAGATTTTTGCCTATGTAGAGTAAATATGGCAAATACCAACAAACTTTATCCTTCGGAACTTAGCGGAGGTATGCAAAAACGCGTGGCTATTGCTCGTGCCATTGCTTTAAATCCGAAGTATCTATTTTGCGATGAGCCAAACTCAGGATTGGATCCTAAAACTTCAATTCTTATTGATAATCTAATTAAGGAAATTACAGAGGAGTATGGCATTACAACCATTGTAAATACGCACGATATGAATTCGGTTATGGGCATTGGCGATAAAATAATATATATTTACAAAGGACAAAAGTGGTGGGAGGGTACAAACAAGGAAATTCTCCATTCCGATAATCAGGAGTTAAATGATTTTGTGTTTGCTTCGAAGTTGGCCAAACAAATTCGCTATGGAAAGCAGGAAGGGTAAACACCGTAAAACCTGTTTTTTCTCAATTTAAATGTTTACTATATTTGCAAATTATTAATTATGAATACTATGGATATTGTTGTAAGTGGAATTAGATCTACGGGGAAATTGCATCTTGGAAACTATTTTGGGGCCCTCAAAAATTTTGTGAGGATGCAGCACGAAAACCAATGCTATTTTTTTATTGCCGATTACCACTCGCTTACAACGCATCCTACCCCCGAAAATTTACATGGTTCGGTTAAACAGGTTTTTGCCGAGTACCTCGCCTGCGGCCTCGACCCCGAGGTGGCCACGCTTTATGTGCAAAGCGACGTTCCCGAAATTCCAGAGCTGTACCTTTTGCTTAATATGAATGCCTATTTGGGCGAGCTTGAGCGAAGCACTTCATTTAAGGATAAGATTAGGACTATGCCCAATAACGTAAATGCTGGCTTACTTACCTATCCCTCACTTATGGCGGCCGACATTATTATTCATAAGGCTCTAAAAGTGCCTGTGGGGAAGGATCAGGAACAGCATTTGGAGATGACCCGAACCTTTGCCGGCAGGTTTAACAGGCTTTATAATGTTGATTACTTTCCCGAACCTGTAGCGTATAATTTTGGCGAGCAGCTGGTTAAAATCCCTGGCCTCGACGGAAGCGGTAAGATGGGTAAATCGGAGGGTAACGCCATCTATTTATCCGACGATCCCAAAGATATTCGTAAAAAGGTGATGAAAGCTGTTACCGATGGCGGACCAACGGTGCCAAATCAACCAAAGCCAGAACCAATACAAAACCTGTTTACGCTAATGAATGTGGTTTCATCGGCAGATACTGTTGCCTTTTTTAACGACAAGTACAATAGCTGCGAAGTTAGATATGGTGATATGAAAAAACAGCTTGCTGAGGATATTATCGTTTTTACCGAGCCATTCCGTCAGCGAATAGAGGATATTTTAGCTAACACCGACTACCTTCGCAAGGTTGCAAAAACTGGAGCCGAAAAAGCTCGCGAAAGTGCATCTCGCACAATTAAAGAGGTTCGTCAAATTATTGGGATTAAACAGTTTTAGTTTCTGACTCTTATTAACTTCGTTATTTACAGTTTTCGTGTAGATGTTCCTTGTCCTTTTATTTTTTTCTAGATAAACTCCACTCTTTTGGGTTATATGCTACAATTTTTGAACAATATTATGGTGATATGCACCCCAGTTAAAATTGTTTATATCAAGCACTACATTTATAGAAACACATACCAAAAATTTATACTTTTGTACTCATAAGAGTTTTCTCTTTACAATTATTTATAATTTTATACGTTATATACTCGTCAATAAAACCATTTCATAAATAGAACAACCATGGATTCAAATTCTGTTACACCCAAAAACACTGATTTATCAACCCAAAATCAGCCTCAGCGAGGCGGAAAAGCAGTTATGCTTTTAACCGCATTAATTGTGGTTTTAGCCGTTATACTGGGGGTAGTTGGCTTTATGTATTTTTCTGATCATAAAAAATCGATTGAAATTCAAAACCAACTTAATATAGAGAAGGATTCAATTACCGTGAACCTTCAAAAGATAATGTACGAGTATGATGAGTTAGAAACAGACAACGAGGTTGTTAAGGAGAAGTTGACCGAAGAGCAAGAACGTGCCGCTAAGCTATACGATGAGCTTAAGCAGGTTAAGCAGGTTAGCTACGCCAAAATTAAGGAGTACCAGCGCGAACTTGGTACCCTAAGGTCAATTATGCGAACTATGGTTAAAGAGATCGATTCGCTTAATACGCTAAACCAGCAGCTTATTGTTGAGAACATAAAAGTTAGACAGGAGTACTCTATGTCGCAAAAAACGGTAGAATCACTTGAGCAGAAAACTCAGGAACTTAGCACGGCGGTTGAAAAGGGATCGGTGGTTAAAGCTCGCAATGTGAATATTGAGGTTACCAATAAGCGTGGTCGCTCTATTACGCGAGCTCGTAATGTTGATAAGATACAAACCTGCTTTACCTTGTCGGAAAACCGTATTGCCAAGCCCGGAGCGCGGTACGTGTACATTCGAATTTTAGGACCCGATGGATTTATTTTAGCAAAATCGAACACGGATTTATTTGATTTCGAAGGAGAAAAAATTGTTTACTCGGCACATCGTGAGGTCGATTACCAGAATCAGGATATTGAGATGTGTATTTTTTACGATAGCAATGGCGAGTTACTTCCAGGGAAGTATGAGGTTTCCATATTTATGGAAGGCTATGTGATAGGCCTTGGCGAATTTTTACTGAAATAGATAAGCCACTTACCATTCGATATAGAGTGTAAGTTTTAAATATTAGGGGGTTGGACTTTTTTAAAGTTCAACCCTTTTTTATTACTACCCTTTGATTTGCTTCAGGGTTAACAACGACAAGCGTTATGGAAGATATAACCATTAATTTAGTCCATTAAGCCTAAAAAACAAGTAAGAAAGAGGGGCGTAGCACTGTCATCATAGCCTTACCTTTTGAATGCCATAACCATTTATTTCAGGGCCATGCCTCTCAAATGTGCTATTTACCAATTTCTGCAATGATGCCAGGGCTATGCTCCTAAAAATAAAACGATGATGCTTGTTTATCCCCTTTCTTCAGAAGATAAAAACTCGGATAATTATACAAGGCGTCTTAATCGCACAAATTAATTGTGTCTAGGTGTCCCAATGCGGAAAGCAGAAAAAAGGGCGGCTGGATTACTTCCAGCCGCCCTTCAAATTAAAACTAACCCTTTTAACTATTTATTAAAGCTCTTTTAGTAGCTCCTCAACTGCTTTTTTAAGCTGAAGGTCTTTGCCATACAGTACAGCCTCAAAAGGACTCTCAACCTTTATATCTGGCTCCAACTGTAGGTTTTCGAGTGCTCTGTTCTCCTCAATTCCCCAAACGGCAATCATTGGGATACCGAAAATAATTGTTGGGTCAATTTGGGTTTCCCACCAAACGGCTGTACCTGTTCCTGGAACGGGCATTCCGATAAGTTTACCAATTCCTTTGGCTCTATAGGCGTAGGGGAACAGGTGCGCATCGCTGTAATTTCCTTCACTCATAATAACTGCGCTAGGCTTCGACCATTTGTCTTGGGGTTCACCACCTCTGGTTACAAAACCGTACGGCCTAAATGTGGCGTAGGGTTTACCATCGAGAAAGTTTGAGAGATCTTCGTGCAGCCAGCCCCCACCGTTGAAGCGAGTATCAACAATAAGAGCTTCCTTATCGGCATTTTTACCTTTTACCTCATCATAAACTGTTCGGAAACTATTGTCGTTCATTCCTCTAACGTGAACGTACCCAACACGACCGCCGCTTAGCTCATCGGTTAGCTTGCGCATAGTTTCAACCCAACGTTTGTAAAGCAAGCCATTCTCTTCACCAGATGAAATTGGTTTCACAATCTCATCCCATCGTTTACCTGTTGCTGGATTGAAAACACTTAATAGCACATTGTTGTCAGCTTTTCTATTCAGTAATTTATTCCAATCTATCGTACTATTAATTGCTTGGCCATCAATTTTTTCAATCACATTTCCTGCTGTAATCTTGCTTTCAGCTTTATCAAGCGGGCCACCTTTAATTACCTCCGTAATTTTTAGGCCATCGCCCCCTATTTTCTCATCGTAAAATAGGCCGAGCGAAGCAGTAGCATCGCCATTCTCGGGTCGGTGGTAGTATCTTCCGCCAGTATGCGAGCCATTAAGTTCGCCCAAAAGTTCGCTTAGGAGTTCCTGAAAATCGTAATTATTGTTGATATGTGGAAGGAATTTTGCGTAGCTCTCGCGGTACATATCCCAATCAATTCCATGTAGATTAGTATCGTAGAACTTTCGCTTTACCTGTCTCCAAGCATGATGAAAAATATACTCACGCTCTGCGGCTGCATCCAGAACCATTTCAGCATTAATACTAACGGGGCTTACTTTACCAGTTTTTGTGTCAATTTTTTGGATTCGTCCGCTGGCCATAACAAATAGGTTGTCGCCATCCTTGGTTATCTCCATTTGACCACCCCTTGAGCCAATTTTAGCCAACGATTTTAACTCCTTGGTTCTTGTGTCAACCTCCCAAATATCATAACCTTTCTCGAAACGGGCCATAAAGTAAAGCTTATCACCTTTTGGTGAAATTTTGTAGCTAGCAAGGTTTACCGAACCTGGCGTTAATTTTACCCTCCAGTCTTCAACATTCTCAAAGTTCGGATTCCAGTCGGGGGTAGTAGACTTTTTCTTGTCAACCTTACCCTTCTTCTTGCTTTCATCCTTATCGGCCTCCTTCTCTTTCTCCTTTTCCTTGTCTTCTCGTTCTTTAATAAGAGTAAACTCATCCTTGCTTAGCATAAAGCGATCGTATGCTTCTTTATCAAAAAACATTGCATAAATATCTACCTCGCGCGCGCCTTGGTATGCGAGCGGTCTTTTACCATCCTTATCATTTACCCAAAGCATTGCTTTCCCGTCCATTGCCCAAAGGGGACTACCATCGGAGAATCCGCTATTGGTCAGTTTTGTTCCTTCGCCCGGATTCTTCACGTCGAATGCAACAAGGTACGATGCTCCGTACATTCCCATAGAGTTTCTCACAACTAGCCATTTGCTATCGAGGCTCCATATAAAATCTTGATCACCATCGGCATACGAGAAGTTTTGACCAGCAGGAACTATTGTTCGGGATGTTTTGCTCTCAAGGTTAAATATTTTTACAGTATTTCTGTCCTCAAGGTACGCAACCTCTTTGCCATCGGGTGAAACTACGGGTTGAAACTCCTCCTTATCGGTGGCAATTACGGCTTCTTCTTTTATTAATGTTGAAGCGAAAAAGTATGGCTCTTCGCTCCGCACAATAGATGCTTTGTATATATCCCAGCTTTCGCCCTGTTCTTTTGAGTAGTATAAGGATCTCCCATCGGGATCCCAGCTAAGCATTCTCTCCTGAACGGGCGAGTTGGTAACCCTTTTAGTGGCCTTACCTTCAACCGAGGTAACAAAAACTTCGCCCCTAAAAACGAAAGCTATCTCTTTTCCGTTGGGCGATAGGGCCATTTCAGAAGCACCAGCGCTTACAGAAACAATTTTTTCATCATTCCCCCTAATATCATACGTAGTATTAACCAGAACCTTAGCTGGTTCGCCTTCGCCTTTAAGTGTGTAAATGTCTCCATTCCAAGTAAAGCAAAGCGTGTTATTATCGGCTATGCTTAGGTGCCTCACTGGGTGATTTTCGAATTGAGTTAGCTGTTTCTCAGTTGGGTTATCGCCAATAGTACGCTTAAAAATATTCTGATTTCCATTCTTTTCGCTTAGGTAGTAAAAAGATTTGTTATCGGGTGCAAAAAGTGGCTCGCGGTTCTCTCCCTCAAAATCGCTTAACATAGTGTACGACTCATTTTTAATATCGTACAGCCAAATATCGCGAGTAACCGATGATGTGTGATGTTTCCGCCACTCATCCTCATAACCTTTTCTATCCTGAAAAATAATCTGGTCGCCCTGCTGGTTGAAATGTGCGTTTTGGAACCCAGCACTGGAGATTAGGATATTTCTTCCTCCCTCAACGGGAACAGAGTATAGCTTACTATAAAGGCTTGCATTGGGAAAACGAACCGAGGTGTTTATGTCATTCCGACCAGAGCTATAAATTACACTTTTACCGTCGGGTGTAAAATCCCAAGGGTAATCGTTGGAAGAGTGGTACGTGAGGCGTTGAGCTGTACCGCCATTAGCAGGCATAATGTATACATCAAAGTTGCCAAACCGATCGCTTGCAAAGGCAATTTGCTTGCCATCGGGACTCCAAACAGGCATAAAGTTGTGCGCCCCATGAATTGTAAGCGGCGTAGCGGTACCTCCAAATGAGGGAACCTTATACAAATCGCCTTTGTAACCAAAAACGATCTCAGTACCATCGGGTGAAATGGATGGATACCTTAACCAAGCTGCATTATCTTGAGCAACAACAGGAAGCATCAAAATAAATAAGCCTAAAGCTAGAGCATATTTTTTCATATTTTAAAGTTTTGTGAAGAAATTATGACGACTAAAATTTTGTTAAGCAGATAGGAATAAACAGTTAACATCAAATATGACAAAAAAATAGCTGTTTGGTTTAGCTGTAAGGTTATGGTGCTTATAGTTAGCCGATTAAACATAATGGAATCCATTTAGCTTGACTAAAGTAACTTATTAGGGCGGGCTTATTCCACGAGAATTTTACCGATTCTTTTGAAACAAGTGGTGGAGCGGGAAACAAAGTTTTGCACGAGAAGGTTTCGGGAAAGTTTTTTTAGGAACTCATAAAAAACAGAAAAGCTATGCACATATTATACTTTGAGAAACTTTCGCAAAGCTTGTCAACAATAAAAACTTGTCAAAATAATTGGCTACAAATTATGATGACAAACAGATAGATGCAAGGAGAAAGAATAACAGCGAAGTCTTGAGCCAACGATGAAACGATCAAGGTTACTATACCTTTTAGTAACTACCTGATTTGCATTTCAGAGAAAACTAAAACGTTCTATTGAAAGTTATGATGAAGAGTTGTTCAATTCTTCTTTACATATTGGGTAATAATCACAATTTGCTGTCCTTCCACTCTTCCCTCAATAAATTCGGCATTGTTCGGATCCAGTCGAATGCCTCTCACAGCAGTTCCGCGTTTGGCTGTAAACCCGCCACCTTTTACGGTTAAATCTTTTATTAAAACCACGTTATCACCGTTTTGAAGAATATTTCCGTTACTATCAATATGCTTAATTGCATCCTCGTTTGCTTCTTCTGCAACTCCCAATTTAGCCCAAGCCAAGGTCTCCTCATCCAGATACAGCATATCCAGTAAGGCTTGTGGCCAGTCTTCACCTTTCAGCTGGTTCAGCATTCGCCAAGCAACCACTTGAACCGCAGGAATTTGACTCCACATACTATCGTTTAGACAATGCCAGTGCAGAGGATTAATTTTTTCGGTATCGCTTAGCTGTTCGTAACATGTGCCACAAACCATCACATAATCATCGGCACTGTTTTTTTGTGGAGGGATTACCTCAAAAGAGGTTAGGCCTTTAGTTGCGCCACACAGTTCACATTTTGAACCGCTTCTCTCTGTCAATTCTTTTTCAAAATTCATATCGAATGCCTTATAATTTATTGTAAACCGCAAAGATAGGACATATCTACATCATTTTGTAAAGATATGTTTTATGGCAATGTGATACCTTTCGGAAACAACCAGACTAACCTACCTCCGTCATCCTGAGCGAAATCGAAGGATGACAACTCTAACTCTCAAAGGCAAAACCGTTACTCTTCGACTCAGAATGACAGAGGCGACCTAAAAATCAAAATTAAATCAAAAAAAACCTAAAAATTTTTGTATGATCAACTCCCACACATACAATAACTAAAACGACAACAAACGACTATAAACGAATAATAATCGGTTATAACTGTTTATTAACCGAATCGGCTGTTCTGTAGGTAGTTACTTTGCATCAACAAGTAATTATTAACCAAAACATAAAACTTAGTATTATGGAAACTACATTTAACAAGGTTGAACTTCAAGGGTTCTTAGGTCGCGATGCCGAAATTCGTACATTTGATAGCGGACGTACACTTGTTTCGCTTAACGTGGCAACAAATGAAAGCTACAAAAATGCACAGGGCGAGTGGGTAAACAATACCTCATGGCATAACGTAACGCAATGGCGTACTAAAATTGATGAATCGGTAAGTGCCAATTTTAAGAAGGGTGCGCGGGTATCTGTTGTGGGTAAACTTAATACACGTAAGTACACCGACAAGCAGGGCCAAACAAAGTACATTACTGAAGTGGTGGCGCAAAAGGTTGAACTGGTTGTTACCCAGAATTAGGAAGGATGAATAGATTGCCAAAAAAAGGGCTGTTGGAAATTTCCAACAGCCCTTCGTTTAGTGTTATAAGTTTGGGTTTAATTTACCTTGTAGGGCTTTAGCTCTTCAAAGAAAATATCATCATTGGGCACGTCGAAATCCATACCCAAAATTTTAAGCTGGTTATTCATATTAAATTTCACGGTACCAAAACTAAACCAAGCGTGTTCCTCTTCCCATACTATTTCCCAAACATCGTAATTCCAATGTTTAAGGGTTGCAGCCAATGCCTTTGCATGCTCAAAATCCATACGTAGCTGGTTGTTAACTAGTGAAATATTAATGTTGCCGTGAATATCGGATTTGTAGGTTCCTGTATACTCTTGCAATGGGAGCGAGGGCGAGGTGTTTTCAATTCGGCTCTCCTTACGGCTCGAAATGCGGGTATCGGATTGCTGGCGAGCGTTGGTACGGTCGAGCATTTCGGCCGACCAGTCGCGTGGCGATAAACCTAAAAATAGCTCAAGGGCATAGTTAACCGCAGCGGAGTAGGGCGTTTTCATTCCGTTTGTAAGCACAACAACGCCTAATTTTTGGTCGGGTATAAGACTGGTAGCCGTTATCATTCCGTCAATTGCGCCAGTATGGCCAACTTTAAGATACCCGTGAAAATCGTTTAAGCCCCAGCCCAAGCCGTATGCGCTAAAATGGGTGTTAAAATCGTTGGGCGAAAAATGATTTACCACAAAGTTATTGTGAGGAGTCCATAAAAGGTTAATATTCCGTTTACTTACAAGCGTGTCAGTACCAACAATTCCGCCGTTAAGGTTAAATATAAGCCATTTAGAGATATCTTCAACACTCGATATAACGCCGCCTAATGCGCCAATCCTTTCCCAGTCTACCCATTCAATCGGAATGTTTTTGTCGTTTGTGCGGGCGTGTGGCGTCACATAGTTTCCCTTTGCTTCTAATGCTTTTGGCGAGGTAACGCTGCGGTTCATTCCGAGGGGTTCAAAAATGCGTTCTTTTACCACTTCGCTCCATGGCTTACCCGTTACGGCTCTAATCACTTCTCCAACAGCAATGTACATTATATTCGAGTATCCATACCCAGCTCTAAATGAGAACGCCTGTGGAACGTGCTTGGCTCTTCTCACTATTTCTTCGGGGCTAAAGTCCGATTTGTACCATATTGCATCGCCGCTAAAAGTACCAAAGCCAACCCTGTGGCTAAGCAGGTCGCGTATGGTTATTTCATTGCTAACCCATGGGTCGTATGCCTCAAAGTATGGCAGGTAGTCTGTAACCCTGTCGTTCCAATTCAGTTTCCCTTCCTCAACAAGCATTGCTATTATGGTTGCCGAGAAGGCTTTTGAGTTAGATGCGATACCGTATAGCGTATTTGCATCGGTTTTAGCTTTCTTTCCTTCTTCAATAACGCCGTATGAACCCGAAAAAACGAGCTTACCATCTTTTACAATACCAATGGACATACTGGGTACATCCCAGTCTTTAACCATCTGGTCGTAGTATTTATCGAGTTTTTTTAAATCAACCTTCGGCTGGGTTTGGCTGTGCAGAGCAATGCTTGTAGCAAGAACCCAAAGCAGTAGCAATATTCTTTTCATAGTTCTGTTTATTTAGTGTTATAGGCACAAATGTAAAAAGATTTTGTGTTATTTCAGAAATTCAGAAACAGCTTTTAGCTCTTGGCCGTTGGCTTTTAGCCCTGCATCGTCATTTCCTAACTCGTAACCCATAACGCACCGCACTTTTTCTCCCCTTTAGGGCCTGCCTGTCGGCAGACAGGGTCGGGGGTAAAACACGCAAACAGCCAATCGCCAAAAGCAAACAACTATTATCAAGTTTGTAACGCTTCACTCTTTGTTCCTCAGAAGTTTTGTAGTTTATTTGTATACTAATTCAACAGAATGCAAACGTTTAGTTTTATTGATTTATTTGCTGGTATCGGAGGTTTTCATTTAGCAATGAGCAGCTTGGGGGGTACGTGTGTTTTTGCTTCCGAAATTGATGGGTTTGCTATTGATACCTACAAAAAGAACTTCGGCATCAATTCGGCTTTTGACGTTACCCAAACACATGAAAAGGATATTCCGCCGCACGATGTGCTTTGTGCAGGGTTTCCCTGCCAGGCTTTTTCAAAGGCCGGAAAGCAGAATGGTTTTGATGACACGCGGGGCACACTTTTTTTCGATGTTTTACGAATTTTAAAGTATCACAAACCCAAGTATATTTTACTCGAAAATGTACGTAACCTGGTTTCGCACGACCGGGGCAATACGTGGAGGGTAATACGCAAGCATTTAATCGATTTGGGTTATACCATTCCCGAAAAACCAATTATTGTTAGTCCTCACCAAATAGGAGTTCCCCAGCTGCGCGAGCGGGTTTTTATCCCGGGAGTTATGGGCACCAAAGGTATTGGCAAAGAGCTGTCCATAAAGGTTCCCCTGTCAAAACGTAACGTAACCATAGCGCAAACAGCGCTTAGCGATTTACACGACGATTCGTTCCGGATTTCGGAATATGAAGAGTTTGTTTTGGGTGCGTGGAATGAGTTTTTACAAGGGTTAAATCAGCGAGTTTTGGGTTTCCCAGTTTGGGCCAGCGAGTTTGAGAGCAACTATGACATTTCAGATTTAGCCCAATGGAAACAGGATATTGTGCTAAAGAACAGAGCGCTTTATAGTGCCAACAAAAAGCATATTGATAGCTGGTTGCGTAAGTATAATCAGCTAAAAGATTTTGTGCCAACGCACAGAAAATTTGAGTGGCAGGCTGGCGTTTCTATCAAAAGTGTGTGGGAAGGCATAATACAGTTCCGCCCTTCGGGTGTTAGGGTTAAGAGGCCAACCGAGTTTCCGGCGCTGGTAGCCATGGTGCACGTTCCCATAGTAGGGTGGGCCAAGCGTCGCATAACCCCACGCGAGGCAGCTAACCTGCAGGGGTTCCCTTCAAATTACCAAATTAACTCAAACAACCAGCAGGCATACAAGCAGTTTGGAAATTCGGTTAACGTTGAGGTGGTTAAGTACATTGCTAAACAGCTATTTGCCAACTAGTTGAAATTTTTCACGGGTGTTAGTATATACTTTTGTCGATTTTGTTAGCAAGCTCGGACTTTAGCTTGCGCCCATCCATTGCAATAATTTTCTAACCTTAACATCAGGGTTTTTATATCTTTGTAAATATTTTAAAAATAATATTTAGATGAAAAAAACAGTAATGCTCCTTTTTATCGGGATGCTAGGTGCTAATATAAGTTACGGAGGGAATGGTTTTGTATTTCCAAACCTGAAGAAAGATACCCTTTCGGGTACACCTAAATTTAAAGCAGGTAAGCAGTTACTAAAAGGAGTGTGGACTCTGGGTGGAACTTTCTCTGCTAAGTCCAATAGCTATTCCGACATCGATTTACTTATTGTTGATGTGGAGAATTTTGACCAACGCGCTTTTCATGTTCGCCTAGAAGGGTCATATTTTTTAATGGAAAATATGAGCGTGGGTTTAGGACTTCAGTTTGGAGAGGACGAAGCCCATTTGGCGGTTAATTTATTAAATAATTCGTATAAAAGAGAAATTCGAAACTTTAGTAGAGGATATGGTTTTCAGGGGTTTATCAAAAATTTTATTCCTGCATCGGGCAGTAATATCTTCTTTATAACCAACCAAACCGAACTGTTTTATGGTTTCGAAAATGGGCCGTCCGAAACGTATGTTAGCGACGTTTTGGAACGTAAATATTCCACAGAACATAGGATGGGTCTGAGCATTAGGCCAGGTATTCTTATCTTTTTTACAGAGAATTTTGCATTCGATATTAATATGGGAGTATTGGGGCTTTCGTTTTCTAAGGAAGATGTGAGCTATAAGTACCCGCCAAATAACTTGCCCGCCGAGAGCGATCGCAAAAAAAGTTCGCGAAACAATTCTACCGACCTAAATTTAAAGTTTGATTTGCTAAAGATCGGATTCGGGTTTTCATACTATTTTTAAAAATTTCAATTATGCTTAAAAAATCAGTAGGGCTTCTGCTATTTATAGGAATTATTCTGAGTGGTTGTTCAACCGAAGACTATTTTGGAAAATCAGCAGAAAAGGAGATTCTTGTATTTCAGCTTGCAAAGCAGGTGGGTACAAGTCAAATTATGAATGATACCATTACAGTAAAAGTATCCAGCGATGTATATTCAACTAGTATCACCAATCTCAGCGCTGTTAGCATCAAAGTATCCGATTATGCAACCGTTTCGCCTGATGTGGGCGAAAAACAGGACTTTTCAAAACCAGTAGCATATACCGTTTATGCCGAGGATGGCAGCAGCGCAGTATATTATGTGGTGGTGAAACCTGCAAGCGATGGCGGTACAGCCGAATATCAACTCCCGAATAGTAGCTTTGAATTATGGCACGAAACGTCTCACAGCAAAATACCGTACCTTGAAATAGGTATGAATGCCGACGATAAAACGTGGGGTAGTGGTAATCAGGGTATTGCATCTGCCATTGCGTGGGGTTCTAATGCCAGTTTTCCAACGGTACGCTATGAAAGAGAGTCTAACCAGTATGCTGCCGAGTTAACAACGCAAAATATGGGATCCTTGGCTGCAGGCATTATGGGGGGGTATAAAGGAATTGCCGCAGGAAATATTTTTCTTGGAGAGTTCATAATAGGTAGTTTAACCAATGCTCACCCGATTTTTGGTTTTCCCTATACACAAAAACCCAATGCGTTTCAGGTTGAATATACGTACACTCCCGCCTCAGGTTTATTGAACGGTAAACTTAAGCCTGTTGAGGGTGTTGACAAGCTGGATATGTACCTTATTCTTGAGAAACGAGAGGGAGACCAGATTAAACGCTTAGGCGTGGCTTGGTTTAGAAATGGTGATACGCAAACAGAGTGGACAACCATTGAAAGGGAGATTAAATATGCGTACGGCGAAGCTCCCGAAGGTACAGAAGACTATGAAAAGAGAGTGTTGAAGTATGGCGTAGATGGCGACCAGAACATAACCGACCCCAATAAGATGCCGTATGCAACGTGGGGTGATATTTCGAAAGAAGACCCTACGCATATTATTATGGGCTTTACATCTAGCTATCAGGGCGATTATTTTATTGGAGCGCCCGGCAGTAAATTACGGGTCGATAACTTTAAACTGATTTATTAGAAAGATGTGGGTTTTGGGTTGCGAGTTTCGGGTTAACCATTCGGGCTTGCAACTTCCAACTTTCTCAACCTCAACTTTTAAAAGTAATCAGTGAACAGTGAACAGTAATCAGTAGGGTATCGCCTTCACACACTTACAACTTATCACTTATCACTTTAGTCACTTGTCACTTTAGTCACTCATTACTCTCTCAACCTCAACCTTAACCCTAACCTTGCTGTTCGCTTGTATTTAATATTTCGGTGCTCTGCACCTTAACCATTGGTTTTTAACCCATAACTCAAAACCCGTAACTCATAACCCTCTCAACCTCAACCTTTAACAGTAATCAGTAGGGTATCGCCTTCACACAATCCTAACCCATAACTCGTAACTCAAAACCCGCAACTCGTAACCCTCTCAACCTCAATCTCAATCTTTAACAGTAATCAGTAGGGTATCGCCTTCACACACTCGCAACCCGCAACCCTTTCATATATTCGCCTTTTTACCTACATTTGCTCTATACTCTAAAACGATGATTAAAACCCTAATTGTTGAGGACAACCGCAAATCGGCCCAGCTGCTTGCTAGCTACATCGAAAATTTGTTTAGCGATTTGGTTTTGGTGGGTACGGCAAGTAACGTGAGCAGCGCGGTAGCGCTTATCCATAAGGAGAAACCGAAACTTGTTTTCCTTGATATTAATTTACAGGAAGAGATAGGTTTTGACGTGCTAAAACAGACCAATACCGACGACTTTGAGGTAATTGTTACTACCGCATACAGCGAGTACTCGTTACAGGCTATTAAGGCATCGGCAGTGGATTACATACTTAAACCCTACGATACGGAGGAGCTTAAAAACGCTGTTCGTAAAGCCAAAAATCGGCTTGAACTTAAAAAACCCCAGAGTGAAACCTCTAGTACTCAAGAGTTGCTCACCGACCGTATATTTATTCCTACCCTCGATGGCCTAATCTTTGTAATGATTGACGAGATTATCTGCATAAAAGCCGATACCAACTACTCCGAGTTTTATACCACCGAGGGTAAGCCCATCGTATCATCAAAAGGATTATCAACCTACGAGGAGATGCTTAAATCCAAGCTATTTGTGCGTGTGCATAAATCGTTGCTGGTAAACCTAAAGCATATTGTTAAGTATCATCGCGGACGAGGCGCATACCTCACAATGAGCAACGGAATGGTTGTTAAGGTAGGCGAAAGTAGGAAAGTTGAGTTGCTAAAACATTTACAGCTTTAGTTTAATGAGCCTTAAAGTTATACAATGGCTTTAGCACGTCAATTACATCCACCGTGTCGGCAATGGCAGCTCTAATTTCGTTAATCGATTTGTAGGCTTGTGGCGCTTCGTCAAGTGTTGATATACCAACGGAAGTGCTATAAACATTCGTCATCGAATTTTTAAAGTCTTCAATAGCAATTTGTTTCTTTGCTTGGCTTCGGCTCATTAATCGGCCCGCCCCGTGTGGGGCAGAGTAGTTCCAGTTTTCGTTCCCTTTTCCGATGCATAGGAGCGAACCATCGCGCATATTTATTGGTATAAGTAACAGCTCGCCTTTCTCTGCAGAAACTGCACCCTTACGCAGTATCATACGTTTAAAATCGATGTAATTGTGTATTGTTTCAAACCGTTCAACTTCTTGTAAACCGCACTCTTTCAAAATAATGTCAGCAATGGTTTCGCGGTTAATACTGGCATACTGCTGAACAATAAGCATATCATTCATATAGTCGTGAAAATCGTTACCAACCAAAAAGGCGAGCTCCTTATCGCCCTTTAATTGCTTCAACTTTTTTAATTCAGCCGCAATTTCTTTTGCTTTCCCCTCCTTTTTCAGCTTTTTTATAAGCAGGGTTTTCTCTTTGCTCTGCTCATTTGCATTCCGCGAAGCTTTTTTTTGATAGTACTCACAGGTATCGCTGCCCAGTTTTCTGCTTCCCGAGTGAATAATCAGGTAAATGCTCCCATCATTTTCCGATTTGCTCACTTCAATAAAATGGTTTCCACCACCTAACGAGCCAATTGATAGGTTAGCGCGCTCTATATCAACATATTTTTGACAACGCAAAGTCGTGAGGTCAAACTCTCGCTTACTCCTCTTGTGTATTTTAAAACCGCTTGGAATCTCATTATTTATAACCGCATCAAGCATTCTAAAATCTATTTTTTTGTTTTTTAGCTTCACGGTAAGCATCCCACAGCCAATATCAACACCCACTAGGTTAGGCGTAACCTTATCGGTTATTGTCATTGTGGTACCAATTGTACAACCTTTGCCCACGTGGGCATCTGGCATAATACGAACCTTGGCATTTTCGTACGCTTCAAAATTTACCAGCTGCTCTATCTGTTCAAACGCCTCGTGTTCAAATGTTTCGGCAAATATAAGTGTTTCAATTCCTTTTCTGTTTACTATTTTTCTCATACGCTTACCCTTGTTTTTAAGGTATGAAACATCTCTGTATCATTCATTTGTTATTATTGATATTTCTATGGATGAAAAGATAATCAATCCGATTTGATTTTGCTAGGTTGGCGAGTACGATGTTTTAATAACCAACACTTATCATAGCTCACTTGTTGTGTGTGAGTTGACTTAAGGCATTGAATTTTGGTGTGAGGATTGCGCAAAGAGACGGCAAGCCCTCCCTTTATTAAAGGGAGTGTTATATTTTACAATAGTTTGAGAATCACTAAAGATTTGGAAAGTGTTGGGGTTTGGAAGGGTGTTTTCAACCCACCTGATAAAGATTCATTGAAACTAGGAAGTTTCTATATCAGCAAGGAAGGTAGCAATTTTTATAACCGTTAGTTACGTGTTTTAAAACTTTGAGCTGTATATTAGAAAGTTATTAATCATTTTCTTGTCAATTTTTATTTTTGGTTCTCTTGGTAATTTATTAGAATTAATCCCTTGATTAAAAACTGATAGGTATCTATTGTTGTAATTATTTATTTCAAGTATCATAAAATCAGTTAATTGAATTCTGTTTTTCATTCTCTTCGAATAACTCATTAACTTTTCTTTTTTTAGTTCTGTATTCCAAAAAAATGTTACTTGAAAGTTGTAATCAGAATCACGGAATGTATTATGATTAAAAACTATGTACCATAATTTCCCATATTTACGAAGTGCCTTATTAATATTTTCTGTGTCGTTACCTAAAATTGCTCTCGATTCATTTGAGTGTGTTTTTAAGTCTCCAAGAAACTCATTGTTAAAATTCAAATCTAAATCAATGTCCTTTTTGGATTTCTTAGACTGGTAGCAACAGATTGATTTGTAATATGAGTTGTTTTCTAAAAAGTCTTCAAATTTATATTCAAGGTAAAAACCAAACCATTCTGGTTGGTATTTATTTCGATAGTTATTTGCAATTAGTTCTGAATAGCATTCAATACCATGATAGTGTGAGTTTAGAGATAGTTTAAAATCCTCAAAGAGTATTATTTCTTGACTTAAAATACTTTCATTTTTAACAATTTTAGATAGCGTATAATATATTAAATCTCTTCTTATACAAGTAATTTTATTGTCACGGATGTCTTTTTTTGTAAAAACTCCTTTTTGTTGTGCATTTAATAAGTCAAAAGTTGAGACATGAGCCGATGAATTATTTGTAATACGCGTTATAAAGTTTTTTTTATCAAAAAGGGTGTAAAGGGTGGTGTCTTTGTACTTATAAACGCCCATTAAATAGGCATTTTCTTCACTCAGCCCGATTTGCCAACCTTTTGAAATTTGAATTCTCTTTTTGAAAGCTAAGTGAGGATGGCCTAAATAAGTTATCTGTTTTATGTATAGTTTAATTTCTTTACTATTTATAAAACATATGTATGGGTTAGAATCATTTACGAAATTAAAATCCTGTCTTACAATCTCCCTAATTTCTTTTGGTGATAGTTTTTCATCATAATCTATTGTTATGCTGTTCTTATATACTTGTTCAATTTTTTTCATAAACAATCCATTATCGTATAGCTAAAGTATTCAGGCTTGTTTATTGATTTGACAATTGCGTAGGAAAAAACATCCCGTCCATTAATTTGGTTGTATTGTATTAGTTCTTTCTGCTGGCTTGCCGTTAGGCTTGTTCTTATATGCTCACCTTTGTATTCAATAAGTTTTAAATCAAAATTAAACGAATTCAATTTACTCAACTTTGAAATAAAATTGATGTATTCCTTTACTAAATACTTAATTTCCCCATTTTCATCAGCTATTTCTTTGAAGCCACCATCTGTACTGCTACAATTATAAGTATTTAAGAAAACATCTGTTAGTTTCCTCTTTATTTCGTTTACTACATTTGGATTTAAGGTGTTTAAATATGTTATAATGTTCATTATAATTTCAGAATTACCTGATGTTTTGTAAAGCCAATTCCACCATTCTTTAGCGTTCTCTTTGTAGGCTATTACCGTTGTGTACATTGTGTTATCTGCTCTCAACAAAAAGTCCATAAATCTTAACTCTTCATACAAGTTCTGATACCCAATATTTGAGAGATTTATACCGTGTTTACATAATTCGGAAATAATATAATGACAGGTTCCAAAAGGGTATTTTTTATAATATGAGCTTGTTGGTAATAAATACCTTTGGTTATAAATATTTGGATTGATTTTGTTTGGATTATTTTGAATGCGCTCAATATGTTCTTTATTGATGGCAATTATATGCTGGTCAATTGTAATTGTACTTTCGTTCGGAACGAACATATCAATATATACACCATCATAGATAGAATTGCATTTTGAAGTGTCAAGCCAAACCTTATCAGCACTGTTTGAAAAACCAACAACTTCACAATTGCAGAAATTACTTAACAACAAACCACTAATAACACCATCAATATCGGAGTTGATTATTATTTTGTTGTTTTGTATTAACTTCTCAATCAATTTTTTTCGATAAAGGATTAGTAGTTTTCTGAAAGCGACTTGAAAATTGCTTTGAGTACTGTTACATTGACAGAATTCCCAAGTTGTTTTAGAATTATATTTGGTGTTCCAATAAGTTTGTACTCTTTAGGAAATGATTGCAATAGTTTAGATTCTTCTACTGATATTCTCCTTTTAAGTTTTCCAATAATTTGACGATGATTCATTGCCACTAAAGTTGAAAATTTATCTGGCTTTTTAATTCTTACCCCTGATGGTCTAAATTGAATTAAACAATCAAAAACGCTTTCATATTTATCACCTGATTGCCATTCCATTTTTCTATGTGTCTTTACACACCAATCAAGGTTATCATATTTTTTAAGCCAACGGTCAATGAATTTTTTATTCCTTTGATAAAGGTTTATATTTTTTGAAATGAAGTTAGTTTTCCATAGAGGAAATTGATTTAAATTGCCGTCGTATTTAAAAAACTCCATCCAAATTGGAAAACCAATCACCTTCATATCGATTCCCTTATAAAATTCGTCCCACATTTCCAGAACTTTTTCCTCATAAGGACTGATTCTGTCTTCTATTTTTGGGTCAATGATTTTGTCAATACTGAAAGTGGTTTTAATAAACTGCTTTTCAATTTCTTCCCTGAAATTCTTTATTAAACTTTCTTTTCCTTTAGCAAATTCTTTTCTAACACAGGGAATATAAATACGTGGGCGTAAAATTGGTATTCCGAAACTATCAGGAGAGATAATTAATGGCTTTTCGGGGAAAAAATAGCCAAGTTTATCTAAATTCTTTGAAATTACTTTGTAAGTGTTACCGTTATCGTGACTTGCTAAATTTGCTACGTTTTCTAGCAGCAAATACTTGGGTTTATGCTTTTCTATTATTTCACAAATATCAAAAAATAGAGTCCCTCTGGTATCTTCAAATCCATTTTGAAAACCTCCTTTAGAGAAAGGTTGACAAGGAAAACCTGCGCACAGCAAATCAAATTTCTCGGGAATAAAGTTTTTTACTTCAGGTTTGGTTATGTCACCAAACGGATACTCTCCAAAATTCTCTTTGTATGTTTTTTGCGCATCTTTATCCCATTCACTACTAAAAACGCATTTTCCATTCAGTTCTTGTATTGCTAATCTAAACCCACCAAGCCCTGCAAATAAGTCAATAAATGTGAATGAGTGTTTTTTAGGTGTAGGGAAAGGTATTTCAGAAACTTCTGACAGAAGTTCTTGAATTAAAAATGATTTTTCTATACTGATATTATGCTCATGTTTGGCATGAGAAATATATTGGTCAATAATATTCAAGGCATTATTTTTATAATGCTTTGACATACCATTCTCATAGTTATGAAGATAATGAGTTAATATAGCCTTACTCAAAGAATCAGTTGATGGTTTTATTTCGCAACACTCACCAACTGCATTAATGTTAACTTTATTAATATCAGTCATTAGTATTTATTTCTTTCTCACAAAGGTACTAAGAAAAGGTCTAAGTTTCTTGTTGAAAAAATCTCGTCTACGATTTTTCATCATGGACTACAACTATCAATTAAAGCAACGAATCATCAAATTTAGTACTCAAAACCGAGCAAGGTTCAAGGTATAACCATAAAATGTAACCTCGTCATACTGTTTTGCTAACCCAAATTCTATGTAAGTTTATAGGGTATTTTTAAGTATACCGTTGTTCCTGTGGCATTTCCGTAATCGTCGGTATTGTCCGCAATTTTAAACGATTCCTCAATAAACCGCCCTTTTTTTAGCTGAAGCAGAATGCTTTTACTGCTTAGCTCTATACCAACCGATTTGTATGCTTTCGCCTTTTTTGCTTTTATCTCCATCGCCTTTTTGCGGCCAATGCCATTATCGGCAATGGTGCACATAAGCCATTTTTCTTGTTGCTCTATTTCAATAGTTAACGTCATATCACTATTTTTGGGCGATAGGCCGTGCACAATGGAGTTTTCAAGAAAAGGCTGAATTAGCATAGGCGAAATTTTAATCCTTTCCTCATCAATGGCATCATCAATAATTACATCAAATGTAATTGGTTCGTCAAGGTTTAGCGAGTGAACCATTACAAACGTTTTGTAAAAGTGTAGCGCTTCGGATAGCGTAATATCTTCCAGCCGCGAGTAGTCTAAAAACATACGCATAAGCCTTGCAAACTGCGATAGCACACCCACAGCCTCCTCTTTACTGCTTGAAAGGATGGTTTGCTGAATTGAAGTTAACGTATTAAAAATGAAGTGCGGATTTATCTGCGAGCGTAGCAAATCGAGCTCCATTTTTTGCAGTTTACCTTGGAGTAAGCGGCGGTTAAGGAACAGCAGCATTAGGGCAAACAGAAAAATTACGATGGCTGCACCAACCGATATTTTAAAAAGAGGAGTTTGATAAAACGATGGGATAATAATTAGCGAAACCTCTACGCTTTGCTCTGCCTCTTGACTATACGGGGTTTTGCTGGTTAAGCTAAAAGTGTACTTTCCGGGCGGAACGTCGGTATAGCTAACCGTATTAAACCGGTTGGTGGGTTGGCGAGGTTGCTTGTCGTAATTTTTAAGCTGGTAGGTATAGCTTACCTCGGCGGGGTTTCGAAAATCAAGCAAAGAAAACTCCAACGAAAAGAAGTTTTGGTTGTGTTTAAGCGTAATGGTGTCGTCACTCATTATTTCTCGGGCCACTATTTTATCAAAAACCCTAAGTTCGTTTATCACTAGCGGAGCGGTATGTGTTTTTTGCTCAATGCTATCGGGATTAAAAAAAACCACACCCTGCTTGCTGCCAAAAAGTATTTGGTTACTATTTGTGGTTGCCCCACATTTAAACGTAAACTCACTGTTTAGTGGGCCTAGTTTTATTGGGTAGTTTTTAATGGTGAAAGTTTTTGTGTCAATGTACGAAAGGCTTTCCTTGGTGCTTAGCCAAACATTCCCCTGGCTATCGGCAAGGGCAGTGCAGGTAAAGTCGGTCGATAATCCATCGGACTTACCAAAGTGCTTGTACGTATCGTCTTTTTTGTTGTACACGTAAAATCCGTTGGTTGTGGTGGCAATAAATAGCCTGTTGTCATCAATCTCCACAATGCTCCAAATTGAGTTATTGGAGTAGTTAACCTCATTTATTGGGGGGATAATGGGTTCAGGGTTTAGCTTACTATCCCCGTTTAAAAGATAAAGCCCCTCGCTACCAATCCAAATAAGCCCTTGCGAGTCTTTGTAAAGCGAGTACACAATATCTGGTTGATTTTCAGTGTTAAAGGAGGGGTCTCGCTCAAACTTATCATTATAAATTGATAGCTTAAATAGGGTAGGCCTTTCGAGCGAACCCACTAAAATGCCATTATCAAATTCAACAGCCGAAAAGTATTGCTTGTTGTTGGGTATACTGTACTCGTCGGTAAACTTACCCCGCAAGGTATTGTATAAAAAAACCGACTCGTTGGTAACAAAAACCAGATTTCCATTTTGTAGCTCGATAATTTGGTTTGTAGCGTAGGTTTTGCCATTTGGAGTGGGAAATTTAACCTCTTCAATAATTGGACTCGATAGGTTTATGGCTTTGTCTATACCGCTTATTTTGTAAGCGGCTCCCTGCCTTACTCCAATCCACAAATTTCGTTTGCTATCAATGGTTATTGACCGAATATACTCGTTTGGTAACCCTTTTTTTGCATCGAGTAGTTTAAATGGCGATTGAGGCATCACTTTTATTAGCCCCTTTGTGGTTCCCAGCCAAAAGGTGCCATTATCTTCTTGTAAACCACAGGTATACTCATTGTTTGCTTCGTGCTTTAAAATTATTGTGTGGGTTAACTGTTGCTCCTTGCTAAACGTAAAAATTTTATTCTCGGCGGCAAGGTATAGTCTACCGTTTTTTGAGAATATGAGCCCATTGTTGTCAACGTTTTTGAGCAGCACACTTTTTACAAGAGAATCGGGGCTAACCGATACTAAATTTGCTTGGTTTGGTTTACTGCTAACCAGTCCAACCATATAATTGCCAAACATAAACGGATGATTACTAAAGCATTGCGCACCACTTTTTGCCCATTGTCTGTTTTTAATACTATAGATGTATTGCTGCGATGCTATGGAGAAGTGTACTGACGTTTGTGGTATTATGCTATAAATTTTCGAGTTTAGCACTCTCGATGTTATTGGGAAATTAATATATTCAAAAATGCCTGTTTCAATATTAAACCTATTTATTCCGTTGCTGGTAATTATCCAGTAAATGCTGTCGTTTTCTTGGGCTATTGAGGTAACATTGGGGCTACTTATTGTTTGGTTGTTTCGGGGGTCGTGCAAATAGTTTGTCCACTTGTTGTTAACCCTGTTTAGTATCGAAATACCGTTGGCTCCCACCAGAATTCTTCCCTTGTTGTCTTCAAAAACAGTGGTAATAACATCGCCCGAAAGGCTGTTGGTATTAGTTTCATGGTTGTATACTACAAACTTATTCCCATCGTATTTTACCAAACCGTAAATTGTTCCAACCCATAGATAGCCTTTGGTATCTTTTAGTAGGCACCTTACCTCGTTGTTGGGTAAACCTTTGGTTTCGTCATAAATTTCGGTTGTTGCGTATAGCGTTTGCGAAATGCCAGCATAAGCTAAGGCAAGCAGTAAAATAATTATAAAAAGGGAAGTGCGTTTTAAACTTTTCACTAGTTTAGCGTGTTATTTCATCAAAAATAGGAAATATTTGTAAATGCCTAGCTACACGTTGGTAGTTTTAATGGTATGTTGGTGAGCTCAAATTACACGTTGGTAACAAAGTATTTGCAAACTGTAATGTGTATACTTATCTTACAATCAGAAAAATAGACAAACAATTTACTGAAGCCGGCCCTTAAATAACTGTTTTTAACATTACTTTTAAAAGTTTGCACGAATTTTGTAGTATATTAACCCAAAGGAACATTAAAAAATATAGCTATGAAAAAACTAATTAACATATTAACCATCGCTTTCCTTTTTATAGGAATTAGTGTAGCAACAGCGCAGGTGGAGCCTAAAGAAAAGCTTGGTTTGCCTGGTGATAATTTAAACCTTTACGCTGTGCTAAACCTCTTTCAAAACTCTGTAACCCTTGAGGAGTTTGAGAGAGAGCTTAACAACCCCGAAAAGGTTATTAATAACCTTGACTTGAACAACGACAGTAAAGTTGATTACATTAAGGTGTATGATTATGCCGATAAAGATGTACATAACATAGTGCTAAGGGTTGATATTAGCAAGGATCAGGAGCAGGACGTTGCCGTTATTATTACCGAAAAACAATCCGACGGTTCGGTTATGGTACAACTTATAGGTGATGAAATGCTTTATGGTAAGGATTATATTGTTGAGCCACATTACGCAGAAACACCAAATCCAGCTTACTCAGGAAATACCGAATACTATGCCGCGACCAACAATAACGATAACGCCATTACAACTACGTACTACGAGGTTGCCCAGTGGCCCGCGGTAGTTTATATTTACTCACCAAGCTATAGCCCTTGGTTCTCTTCATGGTATTGGGATTATTATCCTAACTACTGGCACTCTTGGACACCTCACTACTGGCATTATTACTACGGTTACCAACATAACTGGTATTCACACTATTATGCATACTACCGTCCCTGGTACGGTTATCGTTCTCCTAGATATAGAGATTATTATTACGGACGCGTACGCAGGCATTCAACCGTGGTTGCTACCAATGTGAGTGTAAATAGGTACAAGAACACATATAGTCGTCCTGAAACCATTGATGCAGGAAGAAGACGTTCGGCCCAAAAGGTTAGCAATATGCCAAAGGCTAATGCAGGCTCAGCATCTGTAAGTTCGCGGGTTCGTGAACGTTCACAGGCTAACAGCAATCATGAAAGCGTGCGTATCGATAGGTCATTAAAGGGCAGTTCAAGCTCGGTAAGTCGCACTACTAGAGTATCCAATCGTAATAATCAGGGTACTGTTTCAGGTAGTTCAAATGTTAGTAAAGGCAATCGTTCAGGATCGGTTAGTGGTGCATCCTCTTCATCAAGCCGTTCGCAGGGGCAAGCCATACAGCGCCCTCGTAATACATCACAACAGCGCTCTGTGGGGTCAAGCCAACGCTCTTCGGGGCAACGGAACGTGGGAGCAAGTAATAACCGACAAAGTACACAATCGTCAGGTAGCCGTTCGTCTGGTTCATCAACCAGTGTTAAGCGCCCTCAATCAACTACTAGTAGGCCAGCAGCAACAACAAGCAGACCTGCCACAACAACTAGTAAGCCCGCAACCACTAGTAGGCCCGCTTCAACTAGTTCGAGCAGGAGTTCATCGAGTAGTAGTAAATCATCGGTTAGCCGTTCATCCGGCTCTAGCTCCAGAAGTAGCTCCACTTCCAGTACTGGCTCTAGTAGGTCAACTACAACAAATAGTTCGGGAAGAAAAAGATAAATAACAGTTGGTTTTATTCCAAAAAGCGTTGCGCAGATTTATAGCGCAGCGCTTTTTTTATTCTGCCATTTCGTTTTCAACTCGTTGTTGTTATTAGGGAAGCCACCGCAGGTATTATTGTGAGAAGGAACTACGAAGCAACCGAAACCAAAGTAATTCAAAAAAATCAGTTTGTTATTTGCTATGCCCATAGACTCGCCTCGCTAAGTTCGCAGTGAACGTTTGTGATGATGAGTAAAACGCGGATTTATAAACTTACAACCCGCAACCCGCAACCCGCAACCCGCAACCCGCAACCCGCAACCCGCAATCCGCAACCCGCAATCCGCAACCCGCAACTCGCAACCGTTAACATATATTAGCAAAAAACACCATAATTAAACCTTTAATTTTATTATATTGCATAGTAAAATAAAACCTCATTTGCCCTATGAAGAACACAGTTAGCTTAATTTGTTTCCTTTTGCTAAGTTTTTCTCTGTTGGCTCAAAACGTCAATAACATTTTTGGTGTATGGGTTACACAGGATAATGACAGCAAGATAACGTTTGCTTGTGACACCAGCGGAAAATTGTATGGCCAAGTAACGTGGGTTGATAATATGCACACTAACTGCGGTGAACTCCTGCTGGATGTTAACAATCCCGACGAAAGTTTACGAGGGAAAACCATTCTGGGTTTGAGACTATTAAATGATTTTGAGTACAATCAATCTAAGAACAAGTGGATTAACGGTACCATTTACGACCCCACCACCGGTAAAACCTACAAATGCCAAATGTGGGTGCAAGACGATCCAAATAAACTTTCAGTGAAGGGCTATATTGGCGTACCTCTTTTAGGGCGTGAAGTGGTTTGGTTTCGTGAGTTGGCAGACTAGCACTGGTTTTGAGAAGTGAGAGGTGAGAAGCGAACGGAGGGCGGGCAGCACCGTGTTCCCCGTCATCACGAGCGTTTTTTGCGAAGTGATCTGTTTATTAGTTTAAAGTTTATTAGGAGAGGAGAGTTAGCGTACTCGAATGGGCATCGCAAGCTCGAGTGAGGTTGCTTCGTCGCACAGTATGCTCCTCGCAATGACGGGAGGGGGTGATGAGTGATGAGAGATGAGTTTGCGTACACGAAAGGGTATCGGAAAATGAAAAAAAATCTGTGTTTATTTACCTTCGGTGAGCTCGCAAAGGGCGCTAGGTTGTGTAATCTGTGGACAAAAAACAGCGTAAATCAGTAAAATCAGTGTCATCAGTGTTCCAACAAAACCGAGCTAGTAGTTTAACCTAAACCACCTTGTTATATGTTGGTCGATTTTTTTAAAGGGTTTGCAAATCTCTTCTACCCAAATACCTGTGCTGTTTGTGATAACGACCTTGTGAAGGGCGAAGACGCTTTGTGCCTTGGCTGTTTATACAAATTACCGCTAACACGCTTTTGGAACGAGCATGATAATGCCGTTGCCCAAACTTTTTGGGGTAGGGTTGATATTGAGAATGCCTGTGCCTACTTTTTTTTCGCCAAGGGAAGCAATTACCAGCAACTTCTGCATAAGTTAAAGTACAAAGGAGAAAAACAGATTGGAATTTCACTGGGCAAGCAGCTTGGCTCTGTTCTTGCAAAAAGTGATTTGTATAGTGGTATCGACTATGTTGTGCCAGTGCCCTTGCACAATAAAAAATTGCGTATTAGAGGCTATAATCAGGCCGAAGTAATTGCCCAAGGTGTTTGTCAGGCCTATAATGCCAAACTTCTAACTAACGTGCTGGTTCGTACTGAATTTACGCAAACCCAAACTAAAAAAACGCGAGAGGAGCGAGCCCAAAATGTGGCCCAAGCATTTGCAGTTAATGCCCCCGAGGTATTTTCGCATAAACATATTCTTTTAATTGATGATGTGGTAACAACGGGCGCAACCCTTGAAGCGTGTGCAAGTAAGTTGCTCGTATCAGCAGGATGCAAGGTAAGTGTTGCTACTTTGGCCTATGCTGCTAGTGGTTAATGCGAGAAAAGCTTCGTTTTTTAATGAAGTATGTTGTACTCGTTATTCAAAAATGCAACAATTTCCTTAATATTTTCGATACTTTGCTGTTTGCGTAACAAAAGCTGTTTCAGCTCCTCTCTTTCGGCCTTAATTGTGTTTACATCATCGTTCGTAACCTTGCCCTTTGCCGTATCACTATCCAACTCAAAAAACATTTGCCCCTCTCCCTCGCATAGCCAGAGCGGATTTACCCTATATCTTTTTATCAAGTTTTTTAGCAGTTGAACGCTAACACCCGCCTTACCTCTCTCCACATCCGAATACGAACCCTGCTTAATATCAAGTTCTTGGCTAAAACTCTTTTGGGTTAGCCTAAAGTGTTGTCTTACAATTTTTAGTCGTTCGTTCTCAGTCATTGTAAATTTTACTGCCTACAATTATTTTTCGAATTTGCAACAAATTTAGCATAAAAGATTAAATATTTCGCAAAAAGCGTAAAATTTCAGTAGTAAATAACTTATCTTTGCAATAATAAACGAAAAATACCCTTGATTTTATGCCCTCCAAAAGCAATAGTACCGACTCACCAATCCCCTCGGAATTACCATTGCAAGATAGCTTAACTCGCTTACACGATTTACTTGTCCAAATTATCGACTCATCGCCAAGGCGTATAATTGTTGTTTCTGGTAACTCAATAGTATATGCAAACCCACCGCTACAGTCCGAACTAGGTTATAATCTTAACCAGCTTGTTAACGTGAAACTCGATGATATTGTGTCGTTGGCGCAAGGTGGTAATTTTATGGCAAAGTACCTCTCTATGGAGGTAAACCAGAAGAAGCGGGGCGGTGATTTGGAGCCTGTCTTGGCTCTAAAATCCGACGGAAAACAAGCTCTTTATACACCTTCGATACACCGCTGCCTGTGGGAAGACAAGCCGGCTATGCTGCTGGTTTTAAGCCCATTCATTAGCCCCTATCACACTTTCGATTCAAACGAGGTTTTGCAAAACCAGTCCAAAAAACGGGCCCTATCGGCATCAAAAGTATACTACTGGGATCATAAGCTGGGCACCGATGAACTTAACGTAAGCCCCACTTTTTTTGACAGCCTTAACCTTTCCTCCAATCCTCAAAATATAAATCTTAACACTTGGGTTGCCCTGCTAACACCCGAATCGCGTAAACAGTTTTCTCAACTTTTGGAGAAAGCAAAAGCTCGTAAGGAAACTCATTTTCAGTGGGTTTACACTATCTACTCGGAACATTTAGGTACTTTAAGCTACTTGGCCAATTTTGATGTGGTTGAGTGGAACAACCTGGGCAACCCCTCTCGAATTGCCGGAGTGCACATTAGTATTAACACTAAATCCAATGGTAGGCATATCACCAACAATAGCGACAAAGCCCTCACAGGATTAATTAACAATATGAATGAGGGGCTTATTATAATTGACCGTCAGGGTATTATTAGGGAATGGAACCCCGCCCAGGAAAAAATTACGCACATCAAGCGTAATGAGGCCATTGGTAAGCATGTATGGATTTTGTACCATTCACTTAGCGACCAAAAACGGTCAAGTAATGAGTATATAAACCAGCTAAACGCTCTGTTCGATGGCATATCGCAAGCAGGAGAAAGTTCGTGGGATGGTAAGCTGTTTGAGATGCAACTCATAGTGGGTGGAGGCGTGTCAAAACTTGTTCAACACTCCGTATTTACTATTAATAGCAAATCTCATGCTGATTTTGTGGTGGCAATTACCACGAAAGACATTACCGAAACCAAGCAAAACCAACAAAAGATTGAACGAAACGAAAAAAGGCTGCGCATTGCTCTTTCGTTTAGCAAGGTGGGCATTTGGGATATCGATTTTTTGACACACCAGAACTACTTCTCACCCATGATGTTCGATATGTTTGGTTACAGGCCATACGAGTTTGAACCATCTATGGAAACAATTCAGAAAATTGTGCACCCCCTCGATAGCGACCTGGTGAATGAGCATGTAAAAGCCCTTAGGCATAAAGGCACCAATTTTCATATCGAATTTAGGGCGCTGCGAACCGATGGGCAAACTATTTGGGTTGAATGCAAAACGCATGTTATAAAAGATGAGCGCAATAAAACCATCCGCATCATGGGCATCATATCTAATATTTCGCGCCAAAAAACCATCGAAAACGCCCTGCGAGCAAATGAGCAGATACTTACCCAAAGTCTTGAACAGCAGCATATGGTGGCTAATATTGCCTACGAGCTAAACATTAATACAAATTTTGATGATAAGATTAGCTACGTGCTAAGTCAAATAGGCACATTTATACAGGCCAGTAGGGTGTATATATTTGAGAATAACACCGTTGCCAATGCTACCGCTAATACCTACGAGTGGTGCAAGCCAGGGGTTAAACCCCAAAAAGAAACTCTGCAAAGCGTGCCACTCCACTTAATGGAACAGTGGCTCAATACTGGCTATGTAAAAGAGTCCAATGACTTCGAAAAAGACCTGTCACATGATCTTGCCCAAACCCTAAAACGCCAAAATATTCAGTCCATACTAATGTTTCGTCTTTTTGTAAACGATAGTAGTTTCGGATTCATTGGTTTCGATGAGTGCGATTATCCTCGTGTTTGGACCCAAGCAGAAAAGGATCTCCTAAAAACCATTTCCAATTTGTTGGCATTCGACTTCCATCGCCGATCAATCTTATAATCTAATCATCGTATTGCTGTGTAGCGTAACAGTGATTTGTGTTGATTCTTTAAGGTTGCGGTGCTCTGCACCTTTGGGGCTGCAGAAGTGATGGTTCTGTTACTAAGGTTACGGTGTGTTGCACTGTGCCTTTGGGGCTGCGGTGGTGATGGTTCTGTTACAAAGATTGCGGTGCTCTGCACCTTGTTTTGTAACACAACGTAATCTTTATAGCGACAGCGTTGCGGAATATTTGTTGAAGCTGGTTTTATCGGCATTGCCTGAGGTGCAGCGCACCGTAACTCTTTATTCCCAGCTGTTTATATTGTCAAAAAAGCCAAAAAGATACTCATCTTTATACTTCAAATCATTCTTTTGCAAAATGTCCAGATACTCTTTTTTGAAAGAACGCTTCCGATGATGATCTTCTTGATTTAGCACGTATTTTACAACGCGATCAACGGCCGAGCGTGAATGAGAAAATGCGCCATACCCCTTTTGCCAATCAAACTTGAATTTCGTAAAATTTTCCTGTTTTATCCATGCATTTGTTGATGTTTTAATTTCTTCCACCAAAGCGGGGATTAAATGGTTCACATTATAACCGATAAAAATATGAATGTGGTCTGGCATACATCCAATGGCTAGCATTTTGTGATTATGCGTTTGAACAATACCCGTTATGTACTTTTCCAATTTCTCTTTCCATGCTTTGCCGATAAGAGCGCCCCTGTTTTTAGGGCTAAAAACCAAATGAACGTAGAACTGTGTGTAAGTATTGGCCATTTTAGTTTGTGTTTTGATATGTACTTTAAAATTATTGATTAATTGTTTAATCCACAAATAATGTTCTGTTTTTTGATGGTGCGTATCCTATTACTAATACAGGATACCTTAGTTAGCGGCAATGCCGCATAACCTTTGCTGAGGCTGGGTTCAGGGGTATCGTTTTAGGTGCGCTGCACCTTTGGGGTTGCGGTCGTGATGGTTCTGTTACAAAGATTGCGGTGTGTTGCACTGTGCCTTTGGGGCTGCGGTGGTGATGATTCTGTTACAAAGATTGCGGTGTGTTGCTCTGCACCTTTTGGGCTGCGGTGGTGATGGTTCTGTTACAAAGGTTGCGGTGCTCTGCACCTTTGGGGTTGCGGTGGTGATGATTCTGTTACAAAGATTGCGGTGTGTTGCTCTGCACCTTTTGGGCTGCGGTGGTGATGGTTCTGTTACAAAGATTGCGGTGCTCTGCACCTTGTCTTGTAACACAACGTAATCTTTATAGCGGCAGCGTTGCGTAATATTTGTCGAAGCTGGTTTTTAGGGGCATTGTTTGAGGTGCAGCGCACCGTAATATTTGTTGAAGCTGGTTTCAGAGGCATCGCCAGAGGTGCAGAGCACCGGAATATTTGTTGAAGCTGGTTTCAGAGGCATCGCCAGAGGTGCAGCGCACCGTAACCTTTTTTATGTTACAAAGATGATGGTGCTTGGCACCTATATAAAAATGCCCAATTCCGTACATAAGGCATATCGATGTATAATGTATGCACCTGATTAGCAGGCTGTTAATCACTTTGGCATATATGTTGATATGTATATGTTGATTAACGAGATTGTCCGAAAGCGGACTTTATAAGTTCTTTGAAGATATTTTTTGTGTGGTGATTAGAGGGGAAAGTGAGAAGTTAAAAGTTAAAAGTTAAAAGTTAAAAGTGAGAAGTTAAAAGTGAAAAGTGAAAAGTGAGAAGTTAAAAGTGAGAAGTTAAAAGTTAAAAGTGAAAAGTGAAAAGTGAACAGTAATCATTAGGGTATCGCCTTCACACACTCGTAACCCGTAACCCATAACTCGCAACCCGTAACCCATAACTCGTAACTCGTAACCCATAACCCGCAACTCGCAACCCGTAACTCGCAACCCGTAACCCTCTCAACCTTAACCTTTCGGTAACTCGCAGCACTTCTAGTTCAGTGCAACGCACGTAAATTTTAACTCCCAACCCCTCACGTTCACCCCAAAAATAAACCCGTTCGTCATAAAAATTGTAACAATTATCTAATAGCTGTAAACTTATTAACATATGTACGTATTACTTGTTGACAACTCGTTTTTTTATGGTTAGATTTGCACCCAGTTTTTAGAGTGTAAAAGGATAGCCAACAGAGCGAAACAGTGAAAATGAGAGAGATAAAACCCATTATAAACGAACCTTTTAAACCAATAACTATGAATAGAACTTAAGATAGGGCTTCGAGAACCTCAGCCCCCAGAACGTAAAACGGAAACGCAGAACAAATTAACAGATCGAGGTTTCAATAGCCTCAACCACCGAAACAAAGAGGCTTCGAGTTACTCGGTGGCTGAGGCTCTCGAAGCCACAAAAACGAAAAACAAACAAACACAACAAATTAAATTTACTTACTAAACAACAACAAATTATGAAAAAACAAAATTTACTCAAACTGGCCTTCACAATGTTGGCTATGGTTTTTATGACTGGTGTTATGGCGCAGGAGGTAACAGCAATAAACCATGATGATGATGCTGCAACTGGAACTAATTATGTAGAGGCAGCAACAACTGAAACTTATCAAACTGTAGGTATTGACTTAAGGCTTTATGTTCGTCCAGACGTTGTCTATAGCCCTAGCTATACTGGTACAGGTGCAGCCGGTACTGGCTTAAATGATGATTCAAGATGGAGATGGGTTTCTGGTGCGGATTATGCAGGTGGTACTGAAGTAAAAGCTGCAACTAAAGAGAACTGGGTAGATATTACCGGCCCAGCAGCATCAACACCTGTTACCTATTGGGTGTTAGAAAGTAACACCGCATTTTCTTGTGTAGGTGATGCAACTTCTCATGTTGTAAATGGCGTAGCTGTACCCTCTGCTGACTTTGTAGGCGTAGGAACTGGTTGGGATGTAGTTACTGCTAACTATGCTTTCAGACGTTGTGCATCAGGAACAGATATAGGAGATGTTCTTAACATTACCCTAACAGAAGATGGTGCACCAACCGATGCACAAGAATATACCTATGGTATAACAGCTACGCAACAAGCATTAGATGCAAACCTAGAGGCAACCGGTACTCCTACTGATGTAACAGACACTTATGGTAAATCAGCAGCACCTACTATACTTGTTGCAGGTTTGAATCCAACTCATACAATACCTTCACTACCATTAATTGATGCTAGCACTCCTACTCAGTACATATTTACTATAACATCTAATAGCATTTATTCAAATATTTCTATTAGATCTCAATTAAGAGGTGGTGTTACTCAAGCAGGATATAATGGCGCAGCAACTACAATAACTTATACACTTCTTCCTGTTCCAACAACTGGTCCTATTTTCCATATACCAAACAACTTCTAGTAAGTTAATAAACACCACACCCCGTTAGTTCGCGCTGGCGGGGTGTACTAAGGCCACAGGCCAAAACGTTCTTTAACAGGTAATATGGGAGGGTTTGCAAACCAGAAACGTAACAACTTGCTTCTGTTCGGGTAGCGAGGATGGGGCAAGTGAAAAGTGAAAAGTTTGCGTACCCCAATGGTCATCGCTAGCATGGGTGAGGTTGCTTCGCACAGTACGCTTGTAATGACGGGGGAAGAGATGAGTGATGAGTTGCGGGTTCCTGGTTGCGAGTTGCGAGTTGCGAGTTTACTTACCCGATTGTGATATGCGAAGCGCCAAGGGCTAAAAGCCAACAGCCAACAGCCAACAGCCAACAGCCAACAGCCAACAGCCAACAGCTAACAGCCAACAGCCAACAGCCAAAAGCTAACAGCCAACAGCCAACAGCCAATACCCTAAAAAATATAAACGAATAACAAAACAACCAACAGCAATAACTTGAAGAAAACTTTACATATAATACTTTTTTTTATGGCGGCACTTATAGCTGGCCCTAGGGCACAGGCTCAGACTACTGACCTGCCTTGGGCTTGCGCCGGCACAACCGAAAAGTATTGGGTAAAGGGTTTCAATGGGCAGTCGGATTTTGAGTGGCGTGTTTTTTTTAACAACGGCAGCGCCCTCCGCACCGAGGTAACCACCGAGGTGTTAACCTATGGAAACGCCGGAGGCGATACCGTACTTATAAGCTGGCCAGTTGCACCCGAGCGGGGTGGGCTATACACCTTTGAGGTGATTGAAACAACGGCCTACGATTGTATTGGAACCGTGTACACCGAGGATATTGTGGTTAACTCGTCAACAATTAACCTCTCTTTCGATAACGTACCCACCTCTATGTTTGTGTGTTTGGGCAACGAGAACGTGCTCGACCCCGGCGCACAGTTTATAAACTACCTGTGGAAGGATGGCGATGACAAAACCAACCGCTACTATACCACCACCGAAGCTGGCGCCTACGAGGTTAGACTTATTGATAGCGATTACAGCTGTTCGTTCCATGAAATTGAAGCAGGATTCTGGGCTTTACCCACCGTTGATTTAGGCCCCGATACCGCGCTTAACCTAGCCGAAACCCTTGTGCTCGATGCCTTTGGTTTTAATATTAACAACTACTACTGGTACTCGTACAACAGCAAAACGAAGGAGTGGATTGAAGATACATACCTCGGAAACAATAGCCATTCTTATCCCGTTGATGCCGGCAAGGGAACCCAGTGGATATCGGTTGTTGTGGTTGATGAGAATGGTTGCTCCAATAGCGACTCTATTAAGATTGAGGGTGTAGATTTTGGTAAGCTGCGTATACCCAGCGCATTTGTTCCCAACAGTCCTTTCGAAGAGAACCAGCGATGGAACTTCCCCGCCTCGCAAGAGAGAGGTGGCAGACCGCTCTATCATCTGTTTGATGAAATTGAGGTTCGGGTATTTAATCGGTGGGGTAGTCCTGTTTTCGAGTCATCGGGCAGAACTTACGAACCGTGGGATGGCCGCGATACAAAGGGTAATCCGCTGCCAATGGACTCGTACCACTATATTATTCGCCTAAAAATTAGCGGAAAGCAATACCAATATAAAGGTTCTGTAACAATTGTGAGGTAATAAGTAGGCGCACCAGCGCTTTGATACAAGAAAGATTTACTAGCTAAATGGCTACAAAATGATGCGACGATTTTTTATACTATTGGGATTTGTACTACTGGCCAGCGTGTTGCAGGCGCAGCAGCAGCCCGTGTATAGCCAGTATATGATGAATCCATTTTTGCTAAACCCCGCCATTGCCGGACACTTGGGTTATACCGATTTTAATCTCGTGGCACGCGAACAGTGGTTAGGTTACGGCGATGGGCCAAGCACCTACGCGCTAAGCGGTCAAACCCGTGTTTTGCGTACCAGCTTCCGTAACCGAAGTCGTAATGTTCGAAGTCGTACACGCAGGCGCAGGCCAAGCGGTAGAGTTGGCTTTGGTGGTTATATTTACAATGATAAGAACGGCGCTATGAGCCGTACCGGCTTTCAGGGAACCTACGCATACCATATCTACGTGCGCGATATTCAGTACAGCGCAGGTGTTTCGCTTTCGGCTTTCCAGTTTCGTGCCGATGTGAATTCCGATGATCTTTTCAATAATAATGATAATTCGCTCGACAATGTTCGTCCTATGTACTCACCCGATGCAAATATCGGATTTTTGGTAAGTGCCGAAAATTTCTATGGAGGGATATCGGCAACCAACCTTATACAAAATGCCATTCAGTTTGGTAACGGAACCAATGAGCTGGCCTACAAGCTACCCCGTTATTACCATATTTTAGCAGGGTATAAATACCAGGAGCGTCGTGCCGATTACGGATTTGAGCCCTCTATAATGATTGCTTTTACCGATAGGGCGCTCACCTCGGGCTTTATGGTGCGTAATGCCTGGAGCATCGATTTTAATGTTAAGGCATCGTACAAGGAGAACTACTGGGCAGGCATATCATTTCGCACCACGGGCACCATTATTACCATGTTTGGATTAAATTACCAAAACTTTTATCTAGGCTATGCCTTCGACTATAGCTATGGCGACGTATCGGCCTTTAACCGGTTGGGCTCGCATGAAATTATGCTGGGCATGAAACTTGGCGATAGCGCCCGCCGATACCGTTGGCTTAACAGGTTTTAAATTAGTGACTTGAGAGGAAAGTGATGAGTGACTAAAGTGATGAGTGACAAGTGACTAAAGTGATGAGTGACTAAACTGATAAGTGACTAAAGTGGTGAGTGACTAAAGTGACAAGTGACTAAAGTGGTGAGTGACTAAAGTGACAAGTGACTGAAGTGACAAGTGACTAAAGTGATAAGTTATAAGTGGTAAGTTGTAAGTGTTTGAAGGCGATAGCTTACTGATTACTGTTAAAGGTTGAGGTTGAGGTTGAGAGGGTTACGAGTTACGAGTTGCGGGTTGCGAGTTACGGGTTGCGAGTTGCGAGTTATGAGTTACGGGTTTTGAGTTATGGGTTAAAAACCAATGGTTAAGGTGCAGAGCGCCGAAATATTTGTTGACTCCAAATATTTATGCAAAATGCAAGGTGCAGAGCACCAGAATATTAAGCAAAAATCAACCACCGATAGCGAATAAGGTTTAGGTTAAGGTTGAGGTTGAGGTTAAGGTTGAGAGGGTTAGGGGTTACGAGTTATGGGTTACGAGTGTGTGAAGGCGATACCCTAATGATTACTGTTCACTGATTAATGTTAAAGGTTGAGGCAGCCAATAGCCAATAGCCAACAGCTAACTTTTCACTTTTAACTTCCCCCTATATCTCTTCAAAAAACCGTATTGCAGCTTCTATTTTTGCTTTAGCCGCTTCATTTTTCTCATTCTTTAATGCAGCGCGTAAATCGGGTAGGTAGTAGGTAAACTCGGAGTTGGAGATGTACTCGGCGGCCCTTGCCCTAACCATTGCCGACGAATCGAAAAGTAATCCCTGAACCCAACGTTTAGCATCCCATGATATATTGCTTTCAAGCCAGTTAAGCGCATCTACTTTTTCATCGGGTGTACCGTACAGAAATGTTGAATAGTATGCCGACTCCTGCTTTAGCATGCTCTTGGTAAATAGAATTTCCTTTTCAAAAAGCGAAGGTCTCACTGCATTTGCGTTGTAAGCGGCATACTCCTTACTAAGTGTCCATCTTACCATTCTTGGAATAAGCCATCGCATACCAGGTGTTGCTTCGGGGTGTGCTATGGTGCTGAAAACGCGACCTTTTCCGTAGCTATTTCCAATAAAGAAAGGTTTAGCGTTGGTCATATTTGCCGGAGCGCCACCCTCTTCATGAACATCGCTCTCCATGGTAGCAAATGAGGTGTAATTTATGGTATCGGGAGCATCTATAAATACGGGCCCTTCGTAATACATCACAAAGTTAGTATCGAGTGAAGCGAGCTCGGGGAATATGTTTAAGCCCTCTTTGGTAAGGGTGAATTTTGCTAGCCCATGCCCACGGTTATCATGTTCAATATCAATAGCCTGAGCTCCATTTATTGCAACCGAAGCATAACCAGGCGTATTTGAGAATAGGTAAGCACCAGCGCAAATACCCACAGCACCGCCTCCGTTGGCAATAAAGGTGCGTATGCGTTCTTGGTTTTCGTGCCCAAGGTTTAAGTACTGCCGACTACCGCCGCCACCTGGAATAATAATTGCATCGAGAGAATCTAAACACCCGTTAGCTATATCGGTAGTTGTGATAAGCTTCACGTGCATTTCCTTATCTATTTTAATCGCTTCAATTGTTTCCCAAACACAGGTTTGAGCGCCCCCGTGCCCATCGAATACGCCAACTTTAATTGTATTTTCGTTGAGACGGGGATTTTGCGTTTGATTGCTGCCACACGAGTATGTGAATAAAGCAAATGCGACGATTATAGAAGTTAGATATCTCATAAAACAAAAGTTTAGTTTGTTATTAGTGGGTTATTACGGCAAAGTTAATACAAAAAGTGAATAGTGACAAGTTGCGAGTTATGAGTGAATAAAGTGACAAGTGACTAAAGTGATAAGTTATAAGTGGTAAGTTATAAGTGGTAAGTTGTAAGTGTTTGAAGGCGATACCTTACTGATTACTGTTAAAGGTTGAGGTTGAGGTTGAGGTTGAGAGGGTTACGGGTTGCGGGTTACGGGTTGCGGGTTGCGAGTTGTGGGTTGCGAGTTGTGGGTTGCGAGTTATGAGTTGCGAGTTACGGGTTTTGAGTTATGGGTTAAAACCCAATGGTTAAGGTGCAGAGCACCGAAATATTTGTTGACTCCAAATATTGATGCAAAATGCAAGGTGCAGAGCACCGAAATATCAAATACAAGCCAACAGCTAATAGCAAGGTTAAGGTTAAGGTTGAGGTTGAGGTTGAGAGGGTTACGGGTTGCGAGTTGCGAGTTGCGAGTTGCGGGTTACGAGTTGCGGGTTACGAGTTATGGGTTACGGGTTACGAGTTATTGGTTACGAGTTACGAGTTATGGGTTACGAGTGTGTGAAGGCGATACCCTAATGATTACTGTTCACTGATTAATGTTAAAGGTTGAGGCAGCCAATAGCCAATAGCCAATAGCCAACAGCTAACTTTTCACTTTTCACTTTTCACTGTTATTTGTTTACTCTTTCGGATTGTACAATAAAAAAAGGCTGGTAAAATGAACCAACCTTTTTTATATAATATGTTATGAGGGATTAGTACTCCCAAATATCGTGTTCCCAGTTAAAAATTTCATACTTAATACGTTCAGATTCTTTCAGGTTTGGAACACCACCAAATGTATATTCGTTAATTAACCGGTTGTCGTGTACGTTTGACTCTTGAATAATGTGCGATGAGAATCTTCTTTTAAAGAAAATATCATCGAACGAGTTACGTTGTGCGTCGTTGTTGGTGTTAAAAACAGCAGTATTGGCTAAAACTGTCCGAGCGTGAGGGTAGTACACCCAAAAAAGTTTCATTTTAAGAACTTCTCCTTGCATATCAGTATCATTTTCTTCAGCACCTGATGTAATGCGAGTATATACCCTAATTGGGCAAATACCTATTACGCGCACGTTCATTGTTGAGTGCTGCTTATCGAAAAACCACTCTTCCTTTAACTGAAGTTCTCTAATTTCGCTCCAGGTAATGGATCCTGGGATAATAATAAGCGTATCTCTGTTAGTTTCTGGGTTAAAAACCGAACGTTCAGTATCTTCTGCCCCAAGTTTTGATAAAATTTGCTCGTACGATATTAAGGTTGAGAATTCATCGTCGATATCGGCATCATAAGCATTAATCTCGTTGTATTTAATAGCATCAATAAGCCTTTGAACAAGACTCTTCCTGTCGTACATATGTGTAGTTGGAAAGTACAAAGGTAGATTCATTCTTTGACGCAGGTCAACAGTACGCCAAATGCGTTTGGTAAACATCATATCTGCCTCCCGCAAATGAGGGTATGGCACGGGTATTCTTTGCTTTATGGTTTCTTTTTCGTAAACCCCATCGTTAACCAGTGGCTCTTTATTTTGGGCGTTTGATGTTAAGGTCATTGCAAACAAAGTTGTGCAACACATCAAGAAAACTGCTATTTTTCTCATAATCAACAAAATTATCGAATTCTATATACTATATCGTTCAAGTCGCGAACTCTACCATCAGGTCCAACTGCTTTAATATCAACAAAGTTAACCGATTGTCCGCTTCTAAGTCCATCAAGCAATCGTCGTTGTTGGTCGTTAATAATTTGACCATTCGAGGTGGCTGTCTGTGTAAATCCTCCCACGGTTGCCATTACCGAAAATGTTGTAATTTTAAACGATAGGTCGAAGTCAAAACTATCGGGCATTTTTGCTTCAACCGATAGCGATGCTGCAAGTTCGTTTTTATTTACAATACGAGAAGTAACGCCTCTAACTCCGGCAATAGGGTCTGGCACATCGCGCACCCTAAACTTGCGTACTCCCATATTTTTTTGTTTACCATCAATTTCGGCAAATACGGTAACATTACAATCGCCCCCTCGGCCTGGTATTACTTGGTACCCACCAGTAATTTTCCGGATGGTTCCTCCGCCATCAACTGAGGGCTTAATTTTATCACCCGAAACTCCGGGTATGGATATGTCAACAGGGTTTTCAACACCTCTGTAAAAAACGTTCATTTTGGTAGGTGAAACCACAACGTTAGGTTCTGCCACCTCAAACTCATGGTTAAACGGACGCCTAAACTTAGAACCATCAGGACCGGTTACCTCAAGCAATCCCGACCATTTATTTATGCCAGTACGTCCAGATTTGCGTGTAAATAAGCCCCTTCCATTTACAACAGGAACCTCTTCGTATGAGCCCACCATTCTATATTCTTGAGCACCCTGATCATTAATGTACGATTCGTAGTTACCAACGTAAATTTTGGGTACCTGGGTAGTATCTGAAGCGGCTAAGAAAATTTCGGCTGTAAATTCGCCACCCTGAAAAACGTAACTTGACTTTGGAATTACCACGGCATCCAGCTTATTTACCTTAAAGTCTCCAGCATCAACTTGCTGAAGCATGTAACCTACAACTTCTGCTTCAACATTTAGCATATCAAGCTGAATTTTTGTAAGCTGAGGAAATAATGCAACTAGAGGGATATGGTCGAAGCGTGTAGATTCCCAGGTATGAGGAGCACCGTCTGCTGCAGGAGGTGGGTTGTCGGTATTTAGAATACTGCTAATGGAATTAATGAGTTGTTCACCCGCAACAGGGTCTATCTTACTTTGCATATACTCCCTGTAGTCAATAATTTTTAGTTTTAACTCAGTTGCCTTTCCTCCACTCTCGACAGATCCAATAAAAATATTACCACTAACATTGGTATCACCTTTAGACGAGATTAAGCTTGCATCTACCTCATTATCACCAATTAATGCCGGCGACATTTCACTCTCAGCAGTAGTAACGGTTAAAATTTTTAACCCTTGAATATAGTCAACCAAATCTCGCGTACGTTCACGAATTTCGTCGGTTGTATTTTTCCAGGGTTCAACCTTGGTAGGGTTAATAGCATATGCGCTTTCCATCTGGTTGTATAATCTCTCGTTTTTTATTGTAATGTTACGAGTAGTTTGATATAACCCGTTGTCAACCAAAACGAAAGCATCGAGTACAGTAGCTGAAACATTCAATGCAAGCATTGCTGTTAAAACTAGGTACATCATACCTATCATTTTCTGTCTCGGAGTTTCTTTGCCGCCTGCCATAGTATTTAGTTAAGTTGCAAATTAAGCTTTATTGTTAACAACATTCATGGCAGAAAGCATGTTGCCATATACTGTATTTAGAGAGTGAATGCTCTGGTTGAGTTGTGTTACTGAATCAGAGTATTTCTCTGTTTCTTCGATGGAAGTTTTTAGTTTTGCCATCATTTTTTCAACACCGGCGTATACCGCTTGTGATTCTTTTAGTTTCTCAGATGTTCCTTGCAAGTGTAGTTCGTGGGCAGCGTTAAGAGCAGACATATTCTTGTTAAGCTTATCAAGTTGCTCTTGGTAACCAGTGCTACCTTGTGCAATAAATTCGCCATTAACTTTCATTGCATCTGCAAGTTGAGTGTATGTTGAAGTAAGTCCAGTAGCGGCATCGCCCAATAGGTTTGCAGCATTTTCACTTGATTGAACCAGCTTTTCACTAACCTCTTTGCCTGCATTTGATAGGTGTGCCTCAAGGTTTTCAACAGAGCGATCGAGGCCTCCTTTAAAAGTTGTGCCGCTTTCGGAAATTGTACCCGCAGCTTTTTGGAAACTTTCGGAAAGGATATTTACCGACTCGTTAAGAACCTGACCGCTACCTTGGTAATTTTGAACGAAACTAGAGATAGATTCATTCGCCTTATTAAGGTTATTGGTGTATGAGTTTGTTGCTGTTGCGGCATCGGATATATCGGAAAGTTTTGATGTGGTGTCGCTTAGCTTATTTAGGCCTTTGCTAATTTTATCGAATAGAGCAGGGCTTATATCTGCATTTTCGAGCATTTGATCGAATTTTTGCGAAAAAACTAACCCAGCATTGCTTGCATAAACCGCATTGCCTGTTGCAGCCGGAGCTGAAGTGGCTACGGGGCTCGATGTTGCTGCCACTGGTTGTGGAGCACTACTTGCTTGCGCTGCAGGCGCTACTCCCGCATTTGCATTTAATGCAGCTACAGCCGTAGTTATAATCTCTTTCATGTCATCAGCATCAAATCCTTCAAGGCCTGAGCCTTTTCTGTACTTGCGAAGTTCTTCCTCGTCAGACATTCCTGCAAGCTCGGGATAAACCAAAGTCCAGTCAACCTCATCGTGTAGAGGCTCAAACCCCGAGAAGAAGAAGATTACAACCTCGGTTGTCATACCAATGGTAAGCATGGCACCCGCATATGGCCAGTACATTAATTTAAAAAGAGCACCGGTTAATACTAGGGCTGCACCCCAAGCATAGAGGTACTTCATGAAGTTTCTCCATTTTTCCCCTTGTACAATTTCTGATATATTAAATCCCATCGCTATGTAGTTGGTTAGTTTTTAGCTAAATTATTTTGATCCAGTAAAAGTACGTACGCACCTAAATCCGATGTATGTTTTGGCGCTGTCTTGGTATTCGAAAGTTCTAGTTCCTACTTGTAAAAAGTAACTAATATCTTTCCAGCTTCCGCCTCTCAAAACCTTGCGTTTTAGGGCAGGAGGGTCGTTAGGCTTGGCGTTGTATTTATAGTCTGGGTTCATGTCATGCATAAACATATAAGCGCTTTCATCGTATGCGTTAGCAGTCCATTCGGCAACGTTACCAGCCATATCGTAAAGCCCATAATCATTAGGCTCGTAGCTACCAACTGCCAGGGTATTGAATCCACCATCGTCAACGTAGTTTCCTCTAAGTGGTTTAAAGTTAGCTAAGAAACAACCTTCGGAGTTACGTGGGTAAGGGCCTCCCCAAGGGTACATACTATGGTCAAGTCCGCCTCGAGCTGCATATTCCCATTCGGCCTCATTGGGCAATCGGAAATCAGGCACTCCAGGTATTCCGCGTTGAGCAAGGTACTTGTTTAGGTACTGCGATCTCCAAATTGTGAAAGCAGTAGCTTGGCGCCATGAAACTCCAACCACTGGGTAGTTGTCGAATGAAGGATGCCAGAAATAGTTGGCAGCGTATGGCTCGTTATATGAGTAACTAAAATCGCTAATCCAGGCAAGTGTATCGGGATACACATTAACCTTATCTCTAATAATAAAGTTTGAACGGTCGTTAACACGAACAGGGATACCCATTTGGTTAATAACCTCGGCGTTCTCCTCGTATGAAGCAGTTTCAAAATTCCATCGGTTCTTTTTCTTGGCAGCCTGCTGCATATCAATCCAAAAGAATTCGTAGTTCAACTTACGGGTATCTATCTCTTTTCGGCTGTAAAAACTCTCTTCTTTTTTATAGTACATTTCAGCGAGTATTTCCTGCTGTTCTTCGTCTCGGGGGTCGATAGGTATATCCCACACAAGCACGGGGGGATCAATAGGGTTACCAAATTCGTCTTCCTCAATGGCAAAATCCTCAATTTGCTGGCTTAGCAGCCTGCGTGAAATAGAGTCTCTAACATAGTATACAAACTGACGATATTGGTTATTGGTTATCTCTGTTTGGTCCATCCAAAAAGCATCAATTGAAACAACTCTGGAGGGAGCATTTACAGCCCATGTAATATCTTTATCATCGCTACCCATTTTAAATTTTCCCATTGGAACAAAAACCATTCCGTATGGGGTGGGATCTTGGAACCCTCTCCGGCCTTGAACTCCAATAAGTTCGCCGTTTTGACCTGGCCCGCAACTGCTAATTATGGCAGCGAGAAAAATAAATACAAGAAGATTTCTCATAGTACTCCGTTTATTTAATGCAAATATCGTAAAAATATTCTTAAAAATGTTATGTCTATAAAAATCTGATGCTTTTGTACTGTTGAGGAGCACGTTCCTTTTTCAGTGAAAAACAGTAACCAACCATAAATTCGTGCGATCCGCTGTTCGCTCCGCTAATAGCGGAGGTTGAAAAATCGTAGGCATATCCTATTCTCATTCCTGAAAAAAGTTCGAAGCCAATGAGGCCAGTAACCGATTCGCCTACACGATATGAAACGCCTCCCCAAAACTTTTTATTGTATACAAAATTTGCCCCAACTCCTAAATGGCTCACTACTAGGTCGGTACTAATTAAAACCGATGGATTTATTTGCCAATTTCGGTTTGGTACCTGCAAAAAATACCCTCCTGTAATATAAAATTGTCTTTTATAATGACTGGGTAGGTTGTTGTAATACGGTGTTTCGTTTAAATGGGTTGCAGATATTCCAAAAAACATTTCATCGCTATCAAAATAAATGCCTGCACCCATATCGAAATTTATGTTGCTTTCTTCACCCGGAGGCACAATGTTCGATGATCCGCTTGTACCACCATCAGGGAAATTCCATTGTGGATTTTTTAATGAGTTATTAATAAATCCACCGTTTACCCCAATAGCTAATTTACCCACTCCCTTAATAGTAAATCGGGCTGCATACGATAAGCTGGCGGCCACATCATCGTTAAATCCAAACTGATCTTGGAGTACGTTTAGGCCAATACCGCTTGAAAACCCAAATGGGCTAATGGCTGCATCGAGATTAACGGCTGAAACCACAGGGGCACCTTCGCCAAAACCCATCCATTGCTGCCTGTGTATTGCGGTTGCACATATTAAACCACTACTACCTGCTGCTGCTGGGTTTATGGTAATTTGGTTAAAAATATTATGGCTAAGCAAAGGATCTTGCTGAGCCGATACGCTAACCGCAAAGAGCATTAAAATGGATACAAAAAGTTTTCTCATTAACAAATAGCCTTATACCCAATTGTTATTAACTTAACCGAAAGGTAAAGTAAATAAAAAAAATATTCTCTAACAAACTTTATTAACAATTATATGTTGATAAACTTAATTTAAACTTCAATGGGTTTATACTGTTTTTTTTAAATATATGTTACCATAAAGGATGTTTTCTTAAAAAAATCAGATTGCGTTAAGTTAAACCTTTTGTTGGTTTAATTTATGCTTAAAGATAACTAATAAAATCACTTATCTTAAATTGATAAAACCTGGGTCAACTTTTTACCCTCTATTCTGTGGTTAGGGGAAATAATAACGAGGTTTAATTGACTTTATTTTGGGATCCCATTATTTTATTTAGCTAATCCGTTTCCAAGCCCTAAGCCACCTGTCGGGAACATCTCCTTTGCTTGCCTTAAGATAGTCATTGTATGAGCATGCTACAGCTATGGAATGATTATCGGATTTTTTGGTTGGTGGCAGTTCGAACCACCAGGTGCCCGTAACCGTGTTTTGTACAAAAACCAGCTCGATATTTGGAATGGGGCTTTTTACGTAAAAACGTTTAATATCTTTTTTGCTCTCGCTAATTGAAGGAAAACGATCACGAACGTTAAACCCATCGATAAAATGCCAAATGATATGAGCCGCTAAGCTTGCGCTAACACCAAATGGATCGTTAAGGGTGTTGAGTTCGAATAGGCCAAAAGCTTTTGTATTGGACCCTACGCCCGAGTAACGGGCGAGTTGGCAAATTTCTTCGGAGTAAAACCCATTGGGCGAGGGGTATATCACTCCTGGCGAATCGCTTTGTTTTACGCAGGCCATATCGAGGCTAACGATGTGTGAGTCGCGGAGCGTTGCATCAATTTCGGACATTGCACCACGGACAAACCCTAGGCGTGAGAGTTCGAAATTATATGCTGTTAGTTGGTCTATATGTTTACTGTCAACAAGATACCCTTGATACCCCAGCATGCTAAGGTTAAATAAACTTTTTTTACCGTCGTTAATAATTTTGTCGATATAGCAAGTTGAAGAGAAGTCGCCATCGGCCAACCCCATATCAATAGTATAGTCGATAATACTAAGGTTAACCCTAGGCACACTTTGCGAGGTGGCTAAAAATATTGGCCAGGTTAACTCTTGGGTACCTCCTAAAATAATACAGGTTGCTCCTTTGCTCTGAATAAACTCCACCACGTCGCGAACGGCCATATACGTGTTGGCCGTGTTACTGTTAAGCTTTAGGTTGCCTAAGTCGATAATTGGGTGCTTTATTTTGGCACCCGATAACCCGAAAAGGTACGGACGAATTAGCTCGGCGCTATGTGCTGCTCCCGGGTTATTAGAATTTCGGGTTTCTCCAACGCCAAACATAACCAGACTACCGTTTTCTATGGTAAGGCCTGGCGATGTGGCCAGTGATTGTAACTTGCCGAATATCGATGCACTTTTTGGCAAACTATGAGCAGCAGGTGTAGCCTCAGAAGCATTGAAATAATCTGCTAGGTTCATTTCTTTGTTTTTGGTTTGGCAGCCGGTTTCCTTCGTTTAGTGTTTGTTGCAGGTTGATTTTCAACTATTTTAAGACAATCGTCGTACGACAAAGCGTGTGCATCAGTATCCTTTGGGATTTTGTAGTTATTGCCCTTGTACTTAATAAAGGGTCCCCAACGTCCGTTTAGAACTTGTAACTCAGTGTCGTTTTCAAATACTTTAATGTACTTATCGCGCTCTTTCTGACGGCCTTCCTCAATAAGTTCTATGGCTCTGTCAAGCTCTATGGACATAGGGTCATCCTCTTTTTTTAGCGACACAAATTTAGAGTTGTGACGCACGTAAGGTCCAAATCGGCCAATACCAATTACCACATCCTTCTCTTCATATAAACCAACGGTTCGGGGCAGTTTAAAAAGATCTAGCGCCTCTTCAATGGTGATTGACTCAATAAGTTGGTTTTTAAGAAGACTTGCAAATCGAGGTTTTTCGCCCGTCTTTTCTTCAGGTTCTCCTATTTGGGCAATTGGACCAAAGCGACCAATACGAACGGTAACGGGTTTTCCTGTTTTTGGATCGTCTCCTAATAAACGTTCGCCTTTTTTGTAGTCCGATTCTTTTAGGGTCGTTTCCACATTTTGATGAAAAGGTTTGTAGAAACGGTCAATCATATCGGGCCAGTTAAGTTTTCCCTCAGCAATGTCGTCGAATTCTTTTTCAACCGAAGCGGTAAAATTGAAGTTTACAATTTTTGGGAAGTGTTCAACCAAAAAATCGTTAACTACCATACCAATATCACTTGGAAAGAGTTTTGATTTTTCGGTGCCGTGCGTTTCAACTTTTGTGCTTTGGGCTATTTTATCGTTTTTAAGCAGAATAACTTGGTATTTTCTATCAATCCCAGGTCTGTCGTCTTTTGTAACGTAACCTCTTGCTATAATTGTAGAGATTGTTGGAGCATAGGTTGATGGACGACCAATGCCCAGTTCCTCGAGTTTTTTTACCAAGCTGGCTTCGGTATATCGCGGTGGGCGTTGGGTAAAACGTTCGGTAGCAGTGATTTCGAGCGCGGTAAGAACATCGCCAGATTTTAACGGAGGAAGAAGATCCTTCGTGGTTTCCTCATTCTCGTCGTCGGTTGATTCAATGTAGACCTTCAAAAAACCGTCGAAAAGAAGCACTTCGCCTGAGGCAATAAATTTCTTTTCTGATTTTGAGATATCGATTGTAACGGTTGTTTTCTCAAGCGAAGCATCGCTCATTTGTGAGGCAATGGTTCGTTTCCAGATGAGTTCGTATAGTCTTTGCTCGGTTGCGTTGCCCGATATTTTTTGTTTATCGGGGTAGGTAGGCCTAATGGCCTCGTGAGCCTCTTGTGCCCCCTTGGTTTTAGTTTTAAACGTTCGGGTGTGGTGGTATTTGTCGCCAAATTCGGAAACTATTGTTGCTTTTACTGCATCAATAGCCGTTTGCGACAGGTTAACCGAGTCGGTTCTCATATAGGTAATATGTCCTGCTTCGTATAACCTTTGGGCTATAGTCATAGTTTGACTTACCGAGAAGCTAAGCTTTCGGCTAGCCTCCTGCTGTAGGGTTGATGTTGTAAATGGTGGAGCTGGGCTCTTTTTTGCTGGTTTCTTGGTTACGTCGGCTACCGAATAATCGGAGATTTTACATTGCTCGAGAAGTTCGAGCGCCTGTTTATTATCGTTTAATTTGGTGTTTAGTTCGGCTTTTATTTTTGCTTTGCCCTCAAATAAGCCGGTAACCCTATAAAAGTTATCACTATTAAACCCAATTATTTCGCGCTCGCGTTCAACAACAACCTTAACGGCAACGGATTGAACACGACCTGCCGATAGTGATGGCTTTACCTTTTTCCAAAGAACGGGCGAGAGCTCGAACCCAACCAACCGGTCGAGTACTCGCCTTGCTTGCTGGGCGTTAACCAAATCATAATCAATTGTTCGCGGGTTTTTTATTGCCGCTTCAATGGCTGGTTTGGTAATTTCATGAAATACAATACGTTTGGTTTTATCGGGATTTAGTTTTAGCACTTCGTATAAATGCCAGGCAATAGCCTCCCCTTCACGGTCCTCATCCGAAGCAAGCCAAACCATTTCGGCTCCTTTTGCGAGTTTTTTTAGCTCGTCAACTATTTTACTCTTGTCGCTGCTAACAACGTACTCGGGTTTGTAGTTATTTTCGATATCAATTCCGAAATTTTTCTTGGCTAAATCGCGAATATGACCAAAACTTGACTTAACGGTAAAATCTTTACCCAGAAATTTTTCTATGGTTTTTGCCTTTGCAGGCGACTCAACTATAACGAGATTTTTCAACATTGGCTGATTATATGGTATTAAAACTGCCGCAAAGTAAAGCATTTAGGAATCGAACTACAAAATTTTCATAAAAAATAGAAAGACGTTTTACAGAGAATTATCTTGAAACCCTTTGATTTCTAAGGAAATATTATTTAGTGGTTATTTCAATAGGTGACTATTAGTAAGCGGCTTGGCATTGCGTAGAAAATAATTATAGGTGGCTGTAATGTGTTATACTTGTTAATGAAAATAAAAAATAATATTTATAAAACGACTTAACTATGCCCTACAAACGTACACCTATATAATAGGTGTAATAATTTATTATGTGCTTAAGTCTATCACTACTAATTGAAATGTATATCTGCAACCAGACAAACATCTTTTGCTTACCTTTGTGTTTAGTTATACACATTTAGAATAAATATCATAACTATATGGCCAAAACAAAAACCAGCTACGTTTGTCAGAATTGCGGAGCCGAATCAGTAAAGTGGGTGGGGCGTTGCCCTTCGTGCGACGAGTGGAACACCTATGTAGAGGAAAAGGTTACCCAAAGTAAATCACGTGGTGGGTTGGTGGCAGTTTCGCGTAATGCAGTGCCTAAGCCACTAAGAGAAATTGAGTCGAGCAACGAGCAACGAATGGATACGGGCATTGAGGAGATGAATAGGATTTTGGGAGGAGGCTTAGTTCCGGGATCCCTTGTGCTGATTGGAGGCGAACCAGGTATTGGGAAATCGACCCTTGCCCTGCAGATGGCGTTAAAACTTAGCCATTTAACGGTTCTGTACGTATCGGGAGAGGAAAGTGCAAAGCAGGTAAAACTTAGGGCCGACAGGTTAACGAGCAGTGAATCCGGATGCCTTATTCTAAATGAAACCCTGCTAGACAATATTTTAACGCAAGCACAGAATGTTCAACCCGATGTGCTGGTTGTAGACTCGATACAAACACTATATACCGATACCATTGAATCGTCGCCTGGCTCGGTTTCGCAGGTTCGCGAATGTGCTGTTACTTTGCTTCGATATGCAAAAACAACAGGCGTACCCGTAATTTTAATAGGCCATATTACCAAGGATGGGAGCATAGCGGGGCCAAAGGTACTTGAGCATATTGTTGATGTAGTGTTGCAGTTTGAAGGCGACAATAATTATTTGTATCGCATACTTCGATCAATTAAAAACCGGTTTGGCTCAACATCGGAACTTGGCATATTCGAGATGCAATCGGCGGGCCTTATAGAGGTGCCAAACCCATCGGAAATACTTCTTTCGAACCGCGACGAAGGCCTAAGCGGGGTAGCCATCTCGGCAGCGATGGACGGCGCACGCTCGTTTTTAATAGAAACACAAGCACTGGTAAGCACGGCAGCTTACGGAACACCCCAACGTTCGTCCACCGGGTACGATACCCGACGGCTCAATATGCTGTTGGCTGTGCTTGAGAAGAGAGCAGGGTTTAAGCTGGCTTCAAAGGATGTGTTTTTGAATTTGGCTGGCGGATTAAAAATAACCGACCCTGCAATGGATATGGCTGTGGTTGCAGCCATCCTTTCATCGAATTTTGATTTATCTATCCCCCCATCGGTTTGTTTCGCAAGCGAGGTTGGGCTTTCGGGAGAAATTAGGCAGATACCTCGGGTTGACCAGCGCATATTGGAGGCAGCCAAGCTAGGGTTTGAAAAAATTTTCGTGTCTAAATATAGTCTTACCAGCGAAACTAAATCAGTTAAGGGCATTGAGTTGGTAAGGGTAGGAAAAATAGAGGAGCTGGTAAGGCAGCTTTTTGGCAAAAACAATTGAATTTAAGAGTCTAAATTTTTGCTGTTGAGTTTTTGCTTGCGCTCACGGAGCATAAAATATACCAGCGCCCCAACACCAAGAATTATAAAAAGTAGGGTTTGCGATTCGTGTGATATAATGGCGTAGGTTAGCCCGTCGGCTCGTGATATACCGTATATGCTTAGCGCCGAAGCCGTAATAATATGGAATGCACCAAAACCGCCCTGTACGGGAGCGGCCATACCAAGCGAGCCTACAACCATAATAAATAGCCCATCGAGAGGTGAAAGCGAGCTGGTTGCCTCAATGGAGAAAACCATTAACCAGGTCATTAGCCAGTATAAAAACCAGAGTAAGAAGGTGTAGGCAAAAAACGCTTTGCGTCGCCTCATTGTATATGCTGATTTTAGCCCATCCATAAGACCCCAAAATAAGCTCGATGCCTTACTTCGAAACTTATTTCCGAAAATATTTTTGCGGATTAGAATTGTTAAAACCAAAACGATCAGTATGGCAGAAGCCAAAATTATTGGTATAAGCAGGTCTGTATCTAAAAGTTTTTGCCAGAGAGGCATAAGCCCATTTGTATATATAAATTTTCCAAAGAAATTTATACGAGCAAAGAAAACGATAAGCATAAGTAGCAGCATAGCTAAAACATCGAAAGCTCGCTCAACGAATACGGTTCCAATGGCTTTTTCAAAAGGTACTTTATCTGTTTTTCGAAGCGTTCCGCAACGGGTTATCTCGCCCAACCGAGGGAAAGCCAAGTTGGCTAGGTAACCAGTAACAACGGCACCAAAAACGTTTACCAACGGAGGATTATAGCCTAGCGGCTCAAAAAGAAGTTTCCAACGTAAGGCGCGAACAACGTGTGAAATAAAACCCACAAATACAGCCAAGCCTACCCACACGTATTTAACGTTGGTAAAGCTTTTGGCTAGCTCTTCAAAATTTACCCCTTTAAAAGCAAAGTAAAGCAAAACAAGGGCTGCAAGCGAAAAAATTATGTAGTTTACCTTGCTCTTTACTGAGGATTTCACGGGTAAGAAATATTTAGTTGTGAGTTTAAACCAGCTTATTGGTTTGTATGTCGGGAAAAATTATGGAAGGTTTAAACGTTTTAGCCTCCTCAAAATCCATTGATGCGAAAGACATAATAATAACCGTATCGTTTACAGTGCATTTTCGGGCAGCTGGGCCGTTTAGGCAAATATCGCCTGAGCCCCTTTCGCCCTTTATAACATAGGTTTCAAGACGCTCGCCATTGTTTATATTAACCACCTGAACCTTCTCATTCTCAATAAGATTTGCAGCATCCATTAAGTCTTCATCAATGGTAATACTACCCACATAGTAAAGGTTCGCTTCGGTTACCCTAGCCTGGTGAATTTTCGATTTTATAACTTCAATAAACATCGTAGTAATAGCTTGAGTGTTTTAAAATAAGATATTATCGATTAGCCTAACATCGCCAACCTGAACCGCTATGCAGCCAACTGACTGTTCGGTTTCGTTCCATTTTTCAAGTGGTTCAAGGGTATTTACATTGGCAATTTCAAAGTACTCAACCTCTAAAAGAGGGCTGCTGTTTACCTGGTCTTTTACCCACTGTGTTAGTTCTTTAACGTTAAAATTGACCTTTTTGTTTTGAGCAGCAAAAAGAGTTTGCGAAATAAGAGGTACAATATGTCTCTGTTCGGGCGTTAAAAGAGCGTTTCTCGAACTCATAGCTAAGCCATCATCCTCGCGAACGGTTGGGCATGACACTATTTGTATGCCGAGGTTAAGCATTGAAACTAGCTTGCGAATAATTGCTAGCTGCTGAAAATCTTTTTGACCAAAGTATGCACTATTTGGCTTAACCATTTCGAACAGGTTGTTAACAACCTGCGCAACGCCATTAAAATGGCCGGGCCTAAACTGACCCTCCATAACCTTGTCGAGGTTGCCAAAATCAAATTGTCGGGTATCGGGTGTTGGATACATCTCGTTAACCGAGGGCGCAAAAACGATGCTAACGCCAACCGCCTCACATTTGGCTAAATCTTGCTCAAGCGTGCGCGGGTAGTTGCGTAAATCGTTGCTGTTATTAAATTGCGTTGGGTTTACAAAAATACTTACAACAACAACGGGGTTTTGCGTTTTTGCAATGCGCATTAGCTCGGTGTGGCCTTTGTGTAAAGCACCCATTGTAGGCACAAAACCTATTGATTGACCCTTAGACCGGACTATGTTTAGGTACGATTGGAGTTCGGCAACGGTTGTTACAGTTTTCATTATCAGCAAAATAAAATTGAAATAAGTTCACAAAGGTATATCTAAATGCAATAACCGCAAAAGGATTTACAATTATTGATAAAATTTGGATGACGATGGCATATTTGAGTTTCCTAATTCACTTTTGAAGAACGAAATTATTCTAGCCTAAAGCCAAATTTTGTTGATATTACGAGGTGTGTGATTTAGTAATTTTTACCCATCTATTTAGGAAAAGCTACGCATTTTTTAGCACTAATTAAGAGGCGAAAACGAGGTGATAAAATCTCAACATAATTTAACATAACGGAGTTCATTTTTATTTTTAACTTTACCACCAAACAAATTGTGATATAGGATGACAAATAATAGCAACTTTGGTCGTAAATTCCAGATTTGGTTCTGGGGCATATTTTCATTTTTAGGGGTCCTATTAATTGGTTTCTTTATTATGATTGGGCTTGAACTTTTCGGCCCACTGCCTTCGTTTGAGCAGCTTGAGAACCCTAAAAGCAATATTGCATCAGAGATATTTACAGAAGATCATATCGCGCTTGTACCTTACTACATTCAGCTAAGAACGCCAGTTACATATGAAGAATTATCGCCAAATGTTGTAAGTGCACTTCTTTCAACCGAGGATATACGTTTTTATAATCATTCGGGGATTGATGCCAGAGGAATTGCAAGGGTAATGGTTAAAACCATTATGCTAGGGCAGTCGCGGAGTGGTGGGGGTAGCACTATTACCCAGCAGCTGGCTAAAAACTTGTTTCCGCGCGATACCACCATTTACCGGTCAACTTTGGTAAGAAAATCGAAGCTTGTGGTAAATAAATTAAAGGAGTGGATAACGGCTGTAAAACTTGAACGCAACTATACCAAGGACGAAATTGTTGCTATGTACCTAAATACTGTTGCGTTTGGTAGTAATGCCTTTGGAATTAGAGCAGCAGCCAAAACATTTTTTAACACTACCCCCGATTCACTTACTGTTGAGCAGGCAGCGCTGCTTGTAGGGGTAGTTAATGCACCCACCCGTTATAGCCCGCTTCGAAATCCGGAGCAGTCGTTGCAACGTCGAAACTTTGTAATTTCGCAAATGGGAAAGTATGGGTTTATTTCGCAAGCCGAATGTGATTCCATATTATTAAATCCCATAGAGTTAAACTTTCGGGTTCAGGATCATAATCATGGGCTCGCAACATATTTTAGAGAGAGTCTTCGCCTTATTCTTTCGCAAAATCAGCCCAATCCCAGAGCATATTACTCATATACACATTATAAACAGGATTCCATTCAGTGGGAAAACGATCCTCTTTTTGGATGGTGTAATAAGAATTTAAAACCCGATGGAACACCCTATAATCTTTATCGCGATGGGCTAAAAATATATACTACCATTAATAGTCGTATGCAGCAATATGCTGAGGAGGCTGTAGCTGAGCATCTGGGAGATTATTTGCAATCCGAGTTCAACTACGAGCAGAAGCAAAAGAACTATCGTTTATTTAATAAGGATCTGTCCGACGAGCAAATTGATGGCATTATGCATAGTGCTATGCGGCAAACCCAGAGGTATAGAGGCTTACGTAACAACGGAGCAACAACAGCAGAGATAAATGCTGATTTTAACCAAAAGGTGCCAATGACCATCTTTACTTGGCAAGGCGAACGCGATACGCTTCTAACACCTATGGATTCTATTAAGTACTATAAGCGAATATTGCGAACAGGTTTTATGGCAATGGATCCGAGGACTGGACATATTAAGGCGTGGGTAGGCGGTCCTAATTTTAAGCATTTTAAGTACGATCATGTAAAACAAGGCAAGCGGCAGGTGGGTTCAACAATTAAGCCATTTTTGTATACTCTTGCAATGCAGGAGGGTTACTCGCCATGCGACCTAGTGCCAAACGTACCCCAAAGTTTTGTTGTAAACGATTCAACCTGGACACCTCGAAATTCGGGTCGCTCTGAGTACGATGGCAAAATGGTAACCCTTAAATGGGGCTTGGCCAACTCAATAAATAATATTTCGGCATGGATTATGAAACGCTTTAACCCTTATGCCTTGGTTGAGGTAGCTGAACGTATGGGAATTACCAGCCGAATTGACCCAGTTGTATCTGCCTTTTTAGGAACGTCGGAACTAAGCGTTTACGAAATGGTAAGTGCGTATGCAACCTACCCCAATAAAGGGGTACATAATGAACCTTTAATGGTAACACGTATAGAGGATAGGAATGGAAATATACTGGCAACTTTTCAGCCACAGCGTAGCGAGGCCATAAGCGAGCAAACGGCTTACTTAATGATAAACTTACTTGAGGGCGTTGTTAATCAGGGTACAGCAGGTCGACTGCGTTGGAGGTACAGTTTGCCTGGCCATATTGCAGGAAAAACTGGAACAACAAATAACCATTCCGATGGCTGGTTTATGGGAATTGTACCCAACCTAGTTGGGGGCGTATGGGTTGGTGCAGAGGATAGATCGGTTGGTTTTGATAATATTGCGCTGGGCCAAGGAGCTAATATGGCTTTGCCTATTTTTGGCATATTTATGCAAAAAGTTTTTGAGGATGGACGTCTCGGGGTTAATCCAAACGACGAATGGGACAAACCCCTCAGGCTGTTAAACGTTAATTTAGATTGTGAGGGAAAAACTTCCAGTACTAGGGAGCAGGAGAATTACGAAAACGATTTTTTTTAGCTAGAATATCCAGGTATTGCGCTAATAAGTTTCCTAGTATATTCAGATGTGGGAGAGTTAAAAACCTGATCGGCAATGCCATACTCAATAATGTTGCCGTTTTGCATAACCAGTATTCTGTTGCTCATGTATTTTACCACCGAAAGATCGTGTGATATAAAAATGTAGGTTAAGCCAAAATCCTTTTTTATCTGGTTAAGAAGATTTAGCATTTGAGCCTGAACCGAAACATCAAGGGCAGAAACCATCTCATCGCAAACCAAAACCTTAGGGTTTACAGCTAACGCACGAGCAATACCTATTCGCTGTCGCTGGCCCCCCGAAAACTCATGCGGGTAACGGTAAAAACTGTTTGGAGGCAATGAAACGCGTGCAATAAGCTCTTCAGCTTTGCTTCGTTTGGCGTTTTTCGATTTAGCAAGCCCGTAAAAATCAATGGGTTCCATTATTGTTTCGCCCACGGTAAGCCGAGGGTTAAGTGATGAGTAAGGATCCTGAAAAACCAGCTGTACATCCTGTTTAAATTGAGCCATTTGGGTTTTACTAAAACTTTTGATATTTTTTTCTCTGTACAAAATATTACCTGATGCGTAGGGCGTAAGACCTAATATTGCTCTACCGAGCGTTGTTTTGCCACAACCCGATTCGCCTACCAGTCCGAGGGTTTCGGTAGGGTATAAATTAAACGACAGATTATTAACCGCCTTAAACGAGCGAGTTGTGCTACCAAAAAAGTTTCGTTGCGTAATAAATTCAACATTAAGTCCACTAACATTAAGTATAGGTTGGTTTGAGTAAATGCGCTGGTTCTCTTTGTCCATATTTTGTTCTGGAATACAACCCATATTGTCGCCACTAAGATACTGTTGCACAGTTGGTAATACTATGGGGCGTTTGTTTAGCGGAGGCCTACAGGCCATTAGTCCTTTGGTGTACGGATGCTGCGGAGCTAGTATGATTTGCGCAGTTTCGCCTTGTTCAACAAGAATACCATCTTTTAAAACGAGTATGCGATTGGTTACCTCGGATATTACGCCCAAATCGTGGCTAATAAAAATAAGGCTCATCCCCCTTCTTCTAACAATGCTGTTAAGCAAACCAATAATCTCCTTTTGAACAGTTACATCGAGCGCTGTTGTAGGCTCATCGGCAATAAGGACTGAAGGGTTTCCGGCTAATGCCATGGCAATCATTATGCGCTGTTTCTGCCCGCCGCTAAGCTGAAAAGGGTAACTTTTATATGCTTTTTCTGCTTCGGCAATTTGCACCTCTTTAAGCAGCGATATACACCTAATTTTTAGTTGTTTTACCGATAGTTGTTGATGGACAGCAATGGCTTCCTCTACCTGCTTTCCGCATCGCATTGATGGGTTTAAAGAGGTCATTGGCTCCTGAAAAATCATTGCCAAATGTTTGCCACGCAGCTGTTTGTGTTTGTCGGTATTTAACCCAACAAGATTAGCTGTATCCTCATTCGGTAGGGTTAGGTTAACCAAACCAGAGGTGGTTTTTGCCCCAGGAGGGAGCAACCCCATAAGGCTAAGTGCTGTGATTGATTTGCCAGAGCCCGACTCTCCCACAATGCCTAATGACTCTCCCAATTTTAGAGAAAACGTAAGGTTTTGTAGTACGCACGATGAGCCAAATGCAATGGATAAATTGGTTACATCAAGAATATTGTCGGGTGTAATCGCTTTGCTCATAAAGGTATCCTTTAGTGCTAGTGGTTACCAGTGCTTTGTTGAGAAAGTATTCGTTTGGTAATAATTCGAACGGGAAAACGAGCAGCCAAAAAACCGATTGTAAAAACCAGAATCAGAATTAACGTAATGTCAAGCGGCTGTATGTCAACAGGGTAAGCGTCAATTATAAACTGGCCCGAACCCTGTAATTTTACGATGCCAAACGTAATTTGTAACCAGCAAATAAATATACCTAGAGCCGCACCAACAATAGTTCCGGCCATAGAAATTAGTAGTCCCTCAGTTAAAAAAATGTTCTGAATAGTACTTTTACTGGCCCCAAGGCTTCGTAGGGTTTCTGCATCCTTTCGTTTTTCAATAATAAGCATTGATAGGGTTCCCACAATGTTAAACGAAGCAATTATAAGAATTAGCGTGAGGATGAGACCTACGACTAACTTTTCGGACTTCATGGTGCGGTAGAGCGATTCGTTTTGCTGATACCTATTTTTAACGTTGAATCCATCGCCTAAAATATTCTGAAAATCTTGTTGTACCTTTTTATGGTTGGCTTCAGGCTTTAGCTTAACCTCGATAGAAGTAACCTGATTGTCGTAATTAAGCATATTTCGTACAAACTCAATGGGAGCTAGAACGTATTGCGTATCGAACTCTTGCTCAATAGCAAATACCCCCGAGGGCATTATTGCTTTAGAAGTAAAGGCTGATGCCGATGTTATGCTTGGTATGTGACCTCTGCGAGGCATATGAATTTCAAGGGCGTCGAAATGCGCTAAATTTGCGTTTAGATAAATGGCAACACCTTGGCCCATCACTGCCATTGGCTGACTGCCTCTCCATAGCAAAAACTCACCGTCGATAAGCATTGAGTCGATACCAGTTTGTTGTTTATAGTTTTGGCTAACCCCTTTTATGGTGCCAATATGCTGCTTGTTTCGATATTTGAATATTGCATTCTCCTCAACAATCTCTGAAAAAACCAGAACCGATGGGTGGTTGCGTATGCTATTTAGTTTATGTAGGCTGTCGGGAAATGTTTTGCCTTCAACGATCGATATTTTCATATCGGAATCGACAAAAGAGAACATATTCTGAATAAGAGAATCGAACCCATTAAACACCGAGAGTACCACAACTAGCGCCATAACACCAGTTGCCATAGCAGCCACCGATATTATGGATATGATATTAATAATATTGTGCATTTTTTTTGCGAATAAATAACGGCGCGCAATAAATAGGGAGAAGTTCATGGTTTGTATATTAGGAGGGTTTTACGCAAAGGTATATAACCTCGTCCAATGGTAAGGCGTAACGTGTTGCTAAATCTTTAGGCAGAGTATCTACGAAGTTATCCTCGGTAACAATAAAACCCGCATCTCTAAGTTTTTGGGGATAATCTTGCCCATAAAGCCTTAAATGGTCGCGCTGACCGTAATGCAACTCACGAAGCGCCGGTGTATTAATGGTTTTATCTTCAAGAGTTTGACTTAAGCTAGGGTCAATTGGTACCTGAAAAATTCCAAATCCGTAGGGTTTCATCACCCTAAATAATTCCGACATCGCTTTTGAGTCGTTGGGTACATGTTCAAGCACATGGTTGCAAAGAATAATGTCAAAAGAGTTATCGGGTAGGGGCATATTCTGAATATCGAGCTTGACTTCGGCCCAAGGTGAGTTTAGGTCGGCTGTAACATATTCGATATTAGATAGTTTGGCGAATTTTTTAATAAAGCAATACTCGGGAGCAATATGGAGGACCCTGTTTTTTGCTGTAAAAAAAGTTGTTCTGTCCTTTAGATAAAGCCATATTAGTCTGTGCCTTTCAAGTGACAAAGAGTGAGGGGCAAGGGCATTTTTTCTAGTATTAATGCGACCATAAGGCAGAAGTTTTCGATACGATTTGCCGCTAATAGGGTCGGTAAATTTTTTACCGAGGTAAAAAATACCAACAAACTTTAGTATTGCTCCTGCAAAGCGTTGAAGTTGATGCCTAGGTACAAAACGGCTTACCAAAGATACAATACGTTTAATCATACCTTAATCTTTAAGCAGTCGGTCAATGTTTTCAATATAGTCTAGCGAGTCGTCTATATAGAAAGTAAGGTTGGGTACAATGCGCATTTGATTGCGAATTCGTTGCCCCAGTTCGAACCGAATAGACTTAGTATGTAGTTTTATGAGTTCGAGAACTTCTTCCTTACCGCTAGTTGGGAAAATACTGACATAAACCTTGGCTATACCTAAGTCGGGGCTTACCCTAACGGCCGTAACGGTAATCATTTTTCCCTGAAAAACCGTTTGAGCTTGGCGCAAGAATATTTCGCCCAAATCTTTTTGAATTTGGCGCGAAACCTTGCTTAATCTTGTTCCTTCCATCTTTTTCCCTTTGTTATTAGTAAATGCAAATATAAGTATTTGTTGACAATGAACCGTTCATTTCTTCAAAACTGATGGATTGGTTCACATATTGAACAGATTTTTATCGTGTATGCTGCAAAACGATTACTGTTTTGGAGGAGGAGTGCAGTTTATTTTGTTGTTTAATTTAACTTGCCGCCTTGTTTCAGATTGTATGAACTAACGAACAAGTTTTTTTAATTGACAAAATGTTCCTTACTCTATAGGCGCTGCAATGATGCTTGGTTTATCACTCGGTGTATGCCGCTTCAATGGCTCTATTTATGAATGCAATTAAGGGTTGCATTTGGGTAAAAGAAAGCAGAACCTTACTCATCAAATTTTGCGAAAGCACATCGCTATCACTCAGCATATGCGTTGGTGTTATCTGTTTTAGTTTCAGATAATGAGCAACATCCGAAGTGTCTGAGAAGCCAGTTGGTACTTTTTTAAGGAAGTTTGATCCTAAAGTCGTAAAAGTTTCTGTAAAATTAGGGTTGGTAACGATTTTAAGAAAGTCATCGGAGTAAAAATCCATATCCTCCCTAATGCTTTTAATGATTTTGCCTTGTGGTCTGTAAAGACCACCTGAAACGAACGAACCATTGGGTGCGAGATGAAAGTAGTATCCAGCCCACTGACTTTTACGACCCCCCTTTGCAATATATGCCCCCATATTGGTTTTATAGGGACTCTTATCGGTTGCGAAACGAAGATCACGGAAAATTCGGAATATACATTCCTTCGGACTAACCAATCCGATAAATGGGTCGATTAGCGCTAACTCTGTAATAAGGCTTTGTATAAATTCAGAAAAGTTTTCTTTTGCCTGCTCGTACCTACCTTTATTACTAGTAAACCATTCCCGATTGTTGTTGTCTTTTAAATCGGACAAAAACGCGAAAGTTTCTGGTTTAAGAGCATACATATAAAACTATTCAACAGTAACCGATTTAGCTAGATTGCGAGGCTGGTCAACATTACATCCACGTAAAAGGGCGATATGATAAGCCAACAGTTGCAAGGGTATTACGGCTAGTAGAGATTCGACAATTTCACTGGCCTTAGGAATTTCTATCGAATAGTCGGACATTGACTTAATGATAGTGTCGCCTTCTGTTACGATTGAAATAATAATTCCTTTTCGGGCTTTTACTTCCTGTATATTGCTTACCACCTTATCGTAACTACTATCCTGTGGAGCAATAACAACAACGGGCATTTTGTCATCGATTAGAGCAATTGGGCCGTGTTTCATTTCGGCAGCAGGGTAGCCTTCGGCATGTATATACGAAATTTCCTTAAGTTTAAGAGCACCTTCAAGAGCAACTGGAAAGAAGTATCCTCTACCTAAGTATAGGAAGTTGGTGGCTTCTTTAAAAACCTCGGATATCTCCTTAATCTTTTCGTTCGACTCTAATATTTTTTCTATTTTTTGAGGAACAGCAAGCATTTCGCCAATAAGCTGCTCGTACCTTTGCTGAGTAATAATATTACGCTCCCTACCGAGTAGCATGGCTATTAGGGTTAGTACGGTAACCTGTGCAGTAAACGCTTTGGTTGAGGCCACCCCAATTTCTGGGCCAGCATGGGTGTAAACACCTGCATCGGTTTCGCGCGGAATACTTGAGCCCACAACGTTACAAATGCCTAGAACAATGGCACCAGCCTCACGGGCTAGTCTAATTGCAGCTAGTGTGTCGGCTGTTTCGCCACTTTGACTAATGGCAATAACAATATCGTCTTTGTGGATAATTGGGTTTCGGTATCTGAACTCCGAGGCGTACTCAACTTCTACTGGAATACGTGCAAACTCTTCAATAAGATACTCGCCAACCAGCGCGGCATGCCATGATGTACCGCAGCCAATTAACAGAATGCGGTTTGCCTTTATTAATCGGGGTAAAACTTGAAACAGCCCGCCAAGATGAATGTTTTTATGGTCGGCAGATATTCGTCCGCGGAAAGTATCGGTTATGCTACGTGGTTGTTCAAATATCTCTTTAAGCATAAAATGGTCGAAACCATTTTTTTCAATCTCTTCTAAATCGAGGTCTAGGGTTTGTATGCGAGGCTCCAGAGCCTCGTTCATAACTGTTTTTAACGATAACTCGTTCTTTTTAATTATCGCCACATCGTTATCATTAAGAAAGATAACGCTGTTAGTGAATTCGATTATAGGTGTTGCATCTGAGGCAACGAAATATTCATTTTCACCAACTCCAATAACTAGGGGGCTCCCTTTGCGAGCTGCAATAAGTGTATCGGGTTCATCACGACAAATAACAACAATACCATAGGCGCCTACCACTTTTGTGAGGGCCAGGCGAACGGCAATTTCGGCAGTAATATTTCCTTTTAAATATATGTACTCAATAAGGTTAACCAGTATTTCGGTATCGGTATCGGATTGGAATTTATACCCTCTACGTTCAAGTTTTATTTTAAGGTGGGTATAGTTTTCAATTATTCCGTTATGAATAATAACGAAATGACCATTCATTGAGGTGTGAGGGTGTGCATTTACATTGTTGGGCTCGCCGTGTGTTGCCCAGCGGGTGTGCCCAATTCCAATTGTACCTCCTTTTGGCCTCGATCCTATGTAATTTTCGAGGTCGGCCACTTTACCCTTCTGCTTGTAAAGCATAACTTCATTATCAACAAGGCAAATTCCTGCCGAGTCGTACCCTCTGTACTCTAGGCGCTTAAGGCCATTTATAATAACGCCATAAGCGTCTCTATTTCCGTTGTAGGCTACAATTCCGCACATATATTTAAAACTTTGTGTAAGTAATAATTAATTTCATTCGTTGGCTGTTATTCCATGAACGGATTACTGCACCGTAGGGGTTTGCATAAGCGTTTCCGGGTTCAACATAGAATACAGGCTCCCCGTCAGGGTCGTTTAAAAGTGTTTGTAAATAGTGGGTAATGTTGAATGAGTAATACTTCTTGCTTTTTTTGTATTGTCCGTCGAAAACGTCTTGATTAATAGCTAAGTCGAGAAGGTTGGCTCGTACATCATCTTTTTCTGTATAGAAAACGATGCTGCGAAGAAGTGAATCGGCAGGCATATTTTGGTGTTCCTCTAGTTCGAGTCTCAGCTCTGCTCGGTTAATAGATACGGGCATTAGATCAACCCATTGTTGTATATCTTTTAGCTCAATTTTACCTCGGGCAGCACCTAGGCCTTTAATATAAAACACAGAATCTTGAGTGTTTTCGTTTGGACTAAAACTCATTGCCAGCGAGGGGTCTGCTGCGCTAAGGTCGTGTTCAAAGTGGTTAAAGCGTGCTAGTTCTTCGGTAAAGAAAAGGGAGAAGGTTAGGTTGGTATTCTTGGTATTTTCTCTCTCCTTATCGTTTTTATAAAAAACGGACAATTTTGAACTTGTATTATTATAGTCAAACAAATACATCCCTTTAGCATAGGAAGCAAAGGTATTTGTGGCTTTAACACACATGCCATATAGATGTTTTTGGAAGTTTATTTGGCTGCCAAAAATGTTAGTATCGTTCTGAGATGCAAGGAAAAGTTTTTCTTGAATCCAACTGTGGTTTATTGGAATTTTTAGGAGTTTTTCTTCTCCATTATATGGTGCAACTAGGCTGGCAATCTCTGTTCCTCCTAAAAACCTATCAATATTGCCGATACCGTTGTAACTTTTTCTTTGTTGAAGCGAGTCGGCAAGTTCGTAAACTCCAATGTTAATTGGTTCATCTCCTAATTTATCGGCTAGTGAGATGTATATAAAGGCCGAGTCGATGGTTGGATTTGCACCAAAAGAGAAGCCCGCTTTAGTTAGAGCAAGTTGGGTAAAGAATTGGGCTTTCGTTCTACCAAAAACAGGGTCGTAAGTTTCTCCCAAAACGGCAGTTATAAAATAGGCCGTATTTATAGAGTCGTAGTTTTGAGTGAAAGCGGATAGTTGAAAAGAGGTATCGGTTTTAACCCTAACCAAATCTTGCGAAGGCAATAAGTCGCCCCCTAAGTAATCTGGAGGCGAAATGCATTGCCAAAAAAAGAGAGAGGAAACCAAAAAAAATGAAAAGATTATTAGCCCCTTGCGGAGCATAAAAGATAAAGCGGAAGAGTTACTTTTTAACATTGGCTGTGTTGTTTAGTACTTTGTCGTAAAACGAATTAATTTGATCAACATAGTCATCCATTCCACTGTATTTTAGAACAGGTTTGCTTTCAGTATTTAGGTGCTGTTCTAGCTCTGTTTCTATACTTGGGCTTCCTACCACTATGCCATCAGAATACTTGAGTGCAAACTTAGTTAAGTTTATGTAATTTGGAGTGTTAAGAAGTTCTAAATTTTTCTTGGTAATATTCTCGAGAAGGAGTTTTTTCTTTAAATCGGGGTTTAAATCGGGCGTAAAAGCATCGTCATATACGGAAGTTATTACCTTAGCCTTTGCAAATACAGGGTCATCGCTGTATGCTTGTTTAACTAAAATGGGTATAAAAGACGAAAACCAGCCGTGGCAATGAACAATATCTGGAGCCCAGCGAAGTTTTTTAACGGTTTCCATTACACCCCTGGCAAAAAATATGGCACGCTCGTCATTATCGGGGAAGTAAGCCCCCTCGTCATCGGTTAAAACATTCTTGCGCTGAAAATAATCCTCATTATCGATGAAGTAAACCTGCATACGGGCACTTTGTATTGAGGCTACTTTTATAATTAGGGGGTGGTCGTTATCATCAATAACCAAATTCATTCCTGAGAGCCTAATCACCTCATGAAGCTGATTTCTGCGCTCGTTAATACAGCCCCAACGAGGCATAAATGTGCGAATTTCCCTGCCTTTTTCTTGAATTCCCTGTGGTAAATTTCTACCAATAATAGACATATTGCTCTCGTCGAGATAGGGGGTAATCTCTTGGGAGATAAACAGAACTTTTACGCTTTTCATTTTATTTAATTTTCTTAACCACAATTAGTTGTAAAAAAATATGGCGGATCAAAATATGGCATAAACCACCTCCTTTTTCACGATACAAAAGTATAAAAAATTTTCCACAATTTACCTAATCCGTTTAAATGGCTGTATTACAGTGAAGTAAAAAGGCGAGGAGGGTAGTGCTATTTTCCTAAATGAGCTATAATATGCACTATGGCTAAACGTTTTTGTTGTAGTTGTGCATAAAAACACTTAATTATCTTAGGTAGATATGATATATATGCCCCTTTACAATCATATGTGAACTGTTCAGAATTTGGGGGGTGGCACCAAGGCATTGGCCATAGTGTATTGCTGTAATACTCTTAAACAAAAACCCTTTTGCTTTGCTGCTTATTGCTAGGCGAAAGGGTTTTTTTATTAATTGGTTTAGTATGCTTTAGCATTTGATAATAATTAGGCGGTAGACCTTAAGCTAAAGGGAAAAATCCTAGGCTTCGGGAGCAATTTTATTTTAGGATTAAACTCTATCTGTTTTAGCTAAATTCATCGCCTTTTTCAAGCAGAGCATCGTTTTGAAACTGTTTTATGTCTTGTTCGTTATCTCGGCTGCATATAAGTAATACATTGTCAGACTCAGTTACAATATAATTCTGTAATCCTTGAACAATCACAAGCTTGTTGTTTGGTATATTAATTATTGAACCAGATACGTTGTAGGTTAGCACGTTGTTGCCCCATATTGCGTTTCCATCTTGATTTTTTGGATGGTTTTGGTAGAGCGAGCTCCATGTACCTAGGTCGGACCATCCAAATTCAGAACAAATAACGTAAACATTATCAGCCTTTTCAAGAATCCCATAATCGATGGAAACGTTTTTGCATTCGGTATAAATGTTCGCTAGAGATTCTTGATGATCACTTGCGCCAATAGGGGTTAGGTTTTCGTCGAAAAGGGCTTGCACTTTGGGCAAATACTTGCCAAATGCTTCATAAATAGCCTTTGCTGACCAGATAAAAATGCCAGCATTCCAGTAAAACTCACCGCTGTCAACAAAAACCTTGGCGAGTTCAAGGTTTGGTTTCTCGGTAAAGGTTTTAACTTTGAACATATCTTTTGTGCCTTCCTCGACATTTCCCGAAATTTGAATGTACCCAAATCCCGTTTCGGGTCGGCTAGGCTTTATGCCAATGGTAAGCAGCGCATCGTTGTTTTCGGCGAAATTTACTGCCGTTTTAATTGTCGATATAAATCGTTCGGGCTCAAGTATAAGGTGGTCACTTGGTGCTACAATTACAATGGCATTGGGGTTACGTTCTTTTATAACGTTGTTTGCGTAAGCAATGCAAGGAGCAGTATTTCGCCGCATGGGTTCTAGAAGAATATTCTGAGGGTTTACCTCGGGTAGCTGTTCTATAACCAAATCTCGATAGATTTTGCCGGTTACAATATATATGTTTTCAGAAGGGCAAATGCCGGTGAGCCTCTTGAAGGTTTGCTGAATAAGCGAGTTGCCCGTACCGAGTATATCGAGGAACTGTTTGGGTTTTTTTGTTCGGCTAAGCGGCCAGAATCGGCTACCAATTCCACCAGCCATAATTACGCAGTAAACATTATTTGAGTTCATATTTGATGTATGTTTTTGTTATTTTTTTTGTTGAAGATTAGTAAAGGTATGGTTTATATTTCGTTTCAGGCTTTTTCAAAACTCTCGAGGTATAGGGTTTCTTGTTAATTAGGCTAGTGAGATAAAATTTTCGTTTTGCTCAAAGAGGGCACTATACTTTTGCCCATATAATTAGTGAATTTTAAAGGGAATGCAAAGGTACATAAAAAAAAGGAGATGAATTGGGTGACTTCCTTTTCCTAGAGTTAATGTACTGATGATTATAAGGTTATGCTGCGGCCTTGTCTGTTTCTACGACACCAAATGCGAACTATGAGAATACCAATTGAGAGCCCCAAGAGGTTACATAAAAGGTCGAATGGATTAAACGTTCTGGATGGTACCAGCAGCTGTATAAATTCTGCTCCTAGTGCTAAAATTGTTGCTAAAGTCAACATTAAATTCCATTGAAAAGATGTACAATTTAATTCGTTGCCTAAAAAAGCAAATATTGGTATTGGTAAAAAAGCTAGCGCATGAAGAGGATAATCAATTCTGAGGGTAAAAAGGTTCATTTCAATGCTACCTACACCCGCTGAGGGAATTATTGATACCACCAAAATTAGGAGCAGGTATGCAGCGTATGCAATTCGGAAAGGTACTTTCATCTGTCTATTCATTTTAAAAAAATGTGCGGAACATCTGAGGAAATAGCGTTCTCCTGTTAATTAATTTCGTTAACGTGAGTGTTCCATCTATTTATATTTTTCAAAAGCTTGTAAACCTAATGGCTACCGATATAAATATTTTAATATTGTTAAGTTAGTTTAAACTCTGCATAACGTTAGAAATGAAACATTCAAACTAGTTTACTTACGAATATCATATTTTTACAAAGCCTATAATTAATTACTCAAACTATGGTGAAGTAACTCACTAAATGTTTGTTACACTAGTTAACTTAGTATTACCTTAATTTGTGTACGGTATAAAATTAGTACTTTATAGTATGTAAAACAATAAATTTTATTTGAGGTAGATGTCTGGAATCGTTTGTTCTGTTTAATAATTTGGCCAATCTTGCTGAACGCGAATTAATAGCAATGATACTAGCAAGGCAAATGCCTCTATTGGATTGAAAAGATAGTTTTGCCCCAGTGTTTTTCTAAAAAGCAGCAGCTATCGACAGGGTAAGCGATAATACATATATAAGAATGAATAAAAACCTATTTCTATATTGAGTTTACAGGATGAGTATGACAATCAACAAAAAACTCTTACCTGTAAAATCACACTTATAATGGAAATTTCATATATTTTTGTATCACTAACTTTAAAAATATTTCTTATGAAAAAGACATTTATCTTAGTTTTTACGCTTATAGCTATTTCGTTAAGCGGTTTTTCACAGGTCGACAAAATTTTAGGAAACTGGAAAACGATTGACGACGAAGACGGCACGGCTAAATCTATCGTGCATATATACAAAAGTACGAACGGTAAATATTACGGAAAGATAGAAACACTATTTAAAAACCCCGACAACCTATGCACCGAATGCGAAGGAGCAAATAAAAACAAGCCTATCCTGGGAATGATTATTGTTAACGACCTAGAATTAAAAGGAGACGAGCTGGTAGGAGGCACAATACTTGACCCCAAAAACGGGAAAGTATATTATTGTTCTATGACTTATGATGCAAAAACTACCGACCTTAAAATACGTGGTTCATTGGATAAACGCGGATGGATAGGCAGAACGCAAACATGGGTAAGAGAAAAGTAACACTTATTACTCAATCAAATTATTTAACATTACCGTCCGATAAAAACTCAAATTTGATTTCAGTTAAATTCAACTATTTGAAAACAAGCGATTTGCATATTGGCATTCTAGGTTTTTAGAAAGTAAGCCCCTCAGAATAATGAGGGCTGCATTA